>FWWL01000063.1_pt1 | contig 266850 bp, 262 predicted proteins | sample 2228331 | NCBI WGS metagenome assembly FWWL01 (sample SAMEA103939775, study PRJEB20133) | metagenome
CCGTCGGCGCCGCCGCGGCGGTCGTGGCGGCAGCCCTGACGCCCGTGCTCATGCCCGGCATCCCCGTCCTCGTCGCGGCGCTGGTCGCGATCGTCGTCGGGTGGACGAACTGGCTCGGGCGCGCCCCCGGCACGCCCCGCGCGGCGGGCGCCGCGGAGGAAGGGCCCGGGGGATGACCGTGTGGACGGCCGTGGCCGTGGCATCCGTCGTCTGCCTCGCGCTGAAGGCCGTGGGCTACCTCATCCCGGCGCGCTGGTTCGAGGCCCCCGCCCCGTCGCGCATCGTCGACCTGTTGACGGTCGCGCTGCTGGCGGCACTCGTGGCCGTCCAGACGCTCGGGGTCGGGCAGCAGATCGTCGTGGACGCCCGCGTCCCCGCGCTGCTGGTCGCGGCGGGCCTGCTCGTGCTGCGCGCGCCGTTCCTGGTGGTGGTGGTCGCGGCGGCGCTCGTGGCGGCCCTGCTGCGCCTGTGGGGCCTCGCGGCCTGAGCGCGGCGCGTCGGCCCGCCGCGTCGCGCGGGAATCGTGCGCTCGCGACCGCACCCCGTGGCGGACGAACGGAGGCTCGGACGGCACCCGGGCTGCACTCGGCGGCCGCCTAGACTTGCCCCGTGGGCTTCTCTTGGACGCGGATGGGCACGTGGGCCGTCGCGGTCGTGATCGGTCTCGTCTACGGGGTCGCGGGCACGATCGGACAGGCCGCGATGTGGGGTCCCGTGCCGCTGGGCCTTCTGATCGCGCTGATCGGCACGGGCGGGCTGCTGCTCGCGGTGCGCCTGCTGACGGCCGACCGCTGGGCGGCGCTGGCGTGCGCCCTGGGCGCGCTGACCGCGACGCTCGTGTTCTCGGGCCGCGGCCCCGGGGGCTCGGTCGTCGTGCCCGCGCCCACCGACGGGCGGCTGTCGACGGGCATCATCTGGACGATCGCCGTGCCGATCATGGCCGCCGTCATCGTCGGCTGGCCCGCGATCGCCGGGGCCGGCGGCCGAGACGACGCCGAGGCCGATGCGCGGATGCCGGAGGATCCGACGGCCTAGCGCGACGACGAAGAGGGGGACACCGCTGGACGCGGCATCCCCCTCTCATGATCGACCGATCAGCTCGTCGCCACGCAGGCCGCCGAGTAGTCCGTCTTGTCGAACGTCGGCCCCGAGTACTCGGGCGCGATCGTCTTCAGTCCGAGCTCGACGTCGGCATCGGGCTGAGCGACGTTGGCCGTCTGCTGCGCGTGCTCCTGCGGGTCGCCGCCGTACACGTGCGACGGCGCCAGACCCTCGAAGTCGACCTCCAGGCCGTCGATCACGGCACGGATGCCCTCGGGCGTGACGTCACCGGCGGCGACGGCCGCCTCGAGCGCGGCCTTCAGCGGGTAGCCGATCGTCCAGCCGATGATGTAGCCGGCGTTCGTGGGGGTCCCCCCGCCCAGCGACTCCTTCAGCGCGGTCATGCCGGCGCTCTCGCCGTCCCAGTTCTGGTAGGGCGAGAGGTGGTTGTACAGCGCCGTCAGCGCCGGCGCGGCGGCCGACTGCAGCAGTGCGTCGTTCCACGTGGGCAGCGCCCCGAGGAAGCGACCCGTGAAGCCGCTCGCGGCGAGCTTGCCGACGATCTCGGCGGTCTCGGCCGGTCCCACCGCCAGCACGACGACGTCGGGGCTGCCGGCGAGGACGGCGGCGACGACGCTGTCCTGGTTGCCCACGACCTGGTTGGGGCCGGTGCCGATCGCATCGAGCGCGGTCGCGCCGTTGACCTCGGCCCACCGGCGCACGCCTTCGGCCGAGTCCCCGCCGTAGTCGCCGGGGTACCCGACGGCCTGCACGGTGGAGGGGGCACTCCGGGTCTCGGCGACCCAGTCGAGGCCGATGATCGCCTCGGTGCAGTAGGAGTAGCCGGTCTCCAGCACGATGCCGGAGTCGTTGTCGTCGAACGCGAAGCCGGACCACCAGGTGGTCGGCACCGCGACCAAGCTACGGCTGACCATGTCGTCCAGCACCGACTCGGTGTTGACCGTGCCGAGCGTCTGCGCGATCGCGGCGATGTTCCCGGCGATCTGTTGATACTGCGCGGCGTGCTCGGCGGGCTGGTACTTGGTGTCGCGCGTGTAGGCGTCGATGTCGATGTCGAAGCCACCGATGCCGCCCGCCTCGTTGACGTCCTTCCAGAACGCCCGCTGGCCGTCGGTGATCGGCACGGCGAGTGCCGCGAACGGACCCTCGGTGAGGTCGGAGAGCACCCCGAGGTAGATGCAGCCGTTGTCGGCGTTGACGGCATCCGGGCACGGATCCGACGTGACACCCTGACCGGTCGTGATCGTGCCGTCGTCGCCGGGCGTTTCGGTCCCCCCGGAGTCCTCGACGGCGGTACAGGCGGTGAGGGCCAGAACGGCGGCGGCCGAGAGGGCGAGTGCCACGCGGCTACGTTGACGCAGTGTCATGCTGTGCTCCTTGCTTCGTGATGGTCGGTGCTGCGGTCTATTCAGTTGTGTCAGTAGGAGAACGGCCAGGCCTTGAAGTAGTTGCGCACGCGCACCCACAGCCCGAACAGTCCCCGTGGTTCGAGCGTGATGAACAGGATGATCAGCACGCCGAAGATGATGGTCTGCAGTTGGAAGACGTTGATGAAGCCGCCGCTGGACACGCTGATCCACGGGATGACATGCGTCAGCTCCTCGAGCAGGCGCGGCAGCAGCACGACGAAGCAGGCGCCGATGAGCGTTCCCGAGATCGTCGCGACGCCGCCGATGACGACCACCGCGAGGAAGTTGATCGACATGAACAGGTTCCATGTCTCGGGGGCGATCCGCCCGACGAGCATCGCGAACAGCGCTCCCGCCACACCCGCGTACGCGGAGGAGAGCGCGAAGGCGAGCGTCTTGGTGCGCAGCAGGTTCACCCCCATGACCTCCGCCGCGATGTCGCGGTCGCGCACCGCGGCGAACGCGCGTCCGTAGCGGCCGCGCATGAGGTTGCGGGCGGCGAGGGCGAGCACCACGAGCAGCACGAGGTTCAGCAGCATGAAGGAGGTGTGCGGAGGCAGCACCAGGGGCCCGATCGCGTACGTCTTGGTCAGGTCGACACCGAACAGCGTGCGCTGCGCGGGCGCGCGTCCGACGCCCTGGCCGCCCGTGATCGGCACGAGCACCTTGAACAGGTGCTCGCCGAGGATGACGAGGCCGAGCGTGAGGATCGCGAGGTACAGGCCGCGCACCCTGGTCGCCAGCGGCGCCACGATCAGCCCCACCAGGCCCGGGATCAGCGCGGCGAGGGGGAGGACGATCGCGAGGTCGAGCCCGAGCCCCCAGGTCGTGGTGCCGCCCGTCCCGCCGAACACGGCGCCCGTATAGGCGCCGAGCCCGAGGAAGAACGCGTGGCCCAGCGAGACCTGACCGGCGTATCCCGTGAGCAGGTTCAGGCCGATGCCGCCGATCGCGTACACCATCGCCATCGACAGGAGGTAGACGAGGTCGGCTGCGATGAGGAAGGGCGCTGCGGCCACGAGGACGACCAGCCCGATCGTCCACCAGGCCTTGGCCGGGGTGTTCCACAGGCCCTGCTCGGCCGCATAGCTCGTGTAGAGGCCGGCGCGCCCGCGGCGCACGCGCCGGGACACCCTGCCGTGCACGCCTTCGAAGTCGAGGTGCTGCGACGTTCCGGTGAGCCGTCGTCCGGCGTCGGTCTGCTCTGCGATGGTCATACGCGCTGCACCTCCCGGGTGCCGAACAGGCCGTAGGGCCGGATCAGAAGCACCACCAGCATGATCAGGTAGGGGACGACGTTCTCGAAGTTGTTGCCGAGCCACGGCGCCAGCGCCGGCTGGTAGGTCTTGGTGAGCGCCATCGACACGCCCACCACGAGCCCGCCGATGACGGCGCCCTTGAGCGAGTCGAGGCCGCCGACGATGATGGCCGGGAGCGCGACGAGCGCGAAGTAGGCGTCGGTGGCCTGGATGACCGAGCCGTTCGCGGCCAGCAGCGCACCGGCGAGGGCCACGAGCCCACCGCCGATGGCCCAGGAGACCGAGAACATGCGGCCGACGTCGATGCCCTGCGCCAGCGAGGTCTCCTGGTCGAGGGAGGTCGCCCGCATCGCGAGGCCCACCTTCGAGCGAGCGAGCCACCAGCCCAGCAGGCCGATCACCACGAGGGCGATGACGATGCGGGCCACCGCGCTCTCGTAGATCTGCACGCCGCCGGTGCAGCTGACGACGCCGAAGGACTCGGCCACCTCGCCGCCCAGGCACAGCGTCTTCAGCTGCCAGGGATCGCCCACGGTGCGCGGGTTCGAGTCGAACAGGCGGAACGCGATGACCAGCAGCACGATGAACAGTCCCACCGTGACGATCGCCGCCGAGAAGGGGGGCCTTCCCACCATCGGACGGATCGCGATGCGCTCGATGCCCACGGATGCCAGGGCCAGGACGAGCATCGCCATCAGCACCGCACCCCAGAACGGGAACCCGAGCTGCGTCGCGAACACGCTGGTCGCGAAGGCGCCGAGGATCATCAGCGCGGGCTGGGCGAAGTTGAGCACGCCCGTCGCGCGGTAGATGATGACGAAGCTCACCGCGATCAGCGCGTACACGCCGCCTTGGCCGAGACCACCGATGATCGAGGACAAGAAGGTGTTCATCCGTTCCTCCCGAGGTCGGCTCCGGGGTACGCATCCGAACCCGCGTACATGTCGTCGATGAGCTGCGGCACGGTCGCCGCGAAGGCCTTGCGCTTGAGCTTCTGCGTCGCCGTGAGCTCGCCGTCCTCGTGGTCGAGCTCCTTGGTGAGCATGCGGAACTTTCGAACGCTCTCGACGCGGGCCAGACGCGTGTTCGCGTCGCGGATGACGCCGGAGATCAGCTCGATCACCTCGGGCCTGGTGGACAGGTCGCGATAGGTCGTGAACTCGATGCGCCGCCGCGCCGCCCAGTCGGCCAGCGTGTCGTACTCGATGCCGATGAGGGCGGTCAGGTACGGGCGCTTGTCGCCGATGACAACGGCCTCCTTGACGTACGGGGACGCCTTGATCGTGTTCTCGATCTCGCTCGGCGAGATGTTCTTGCCCCCGGCGGTGATGATGATGTCCTTGATGCGATCGATGATGCGCAGGTGCGTCCCGTCGACCCATTCGCCGACGTCGCCGGTGTGCAGCCAGCCGTCGGCATCGATCGTCTCGGCCGTCGCGTCTGGCCTGTTCCAGTAGCCGACGAACGTCGCGGGATGCCGCGTCAGGACCTCGTTCGTGCCGGCGGCGAGCGCGACCTCGGCGTGCGGCTGCGGCTCGCCCACCGTCCCGAGCTTCATGCGCCCTCTCCGGTTGGTGGTGGCGATGGCGGCGTTCTCGGTCATGCCGTAGGCCTCGTAGAGCGGAATGCCGATCCCCAGGAAGAAGGAGAGCACGTCGGGCGAGATCGGTGCGGCGCCCGAGATCGCCTGCCGCACCTTGAGCAGGCCCAGGCGCTTGCGCAGCGGGCGGTACAGCGGCAGGTAGCCGAGCACGTACAGGGCGCGCGCCTTCGGCGTGAAGTCGCCGTCGTTCGCGATCCGCTCCTCGGCGATGATCGCGCTCCACTTCATGCCGACCCGGTACACCGCGCGCTTGAGCCGCGAGGCGCCCGCCATCTTGATGGTCACCGTCGCCTGGATCTTCTCCCAGATGCGCGGGACGGCGAACAGGATCGTCGGCTGCACCTCGGCGAGGTCGGCGGTGACCGTCTCGATCGACTCCGCGAAGTGCACGACGGTGCGCGAGGCGATGTTCGCCCAGACCGAGATCCCGCGCTCGACGACGTGGGAGAGCGGCAGGTACGACAGCAGCACGTCGTCGGGGCCGGGTTTGGCGCCCAGCAGTCCGTCGTCCAGCGACAGGATGAACGCCGAGAACGCGATGTTCCCCGCGCTGAGCATGACGCCCTTGGGCGGCCCTGTGGTGCCGGAGGTGTAGATGAGGGTGACGATGTCGTCGGGGGTGCGTTCGGCGTCGATGTCGGCGAGCAGCGACGGATGGGCGGCGCGGTGGCGCGCGCCGCGCTCGATCAGCTCGTCGATCGTGAGCAGCTTCGGGTGGTCGTCGGTGGAGATGCCGCGGCTGTCGAGCGCGACGATCCACTCGAGCGCGGGCGCCTGCGACTCGACCTCGAGCGCCTTGTCGACCTGCTCCTGGTCCTCGGCGATGAGCACCCGCGCGCCGCTGTCGACCAGCAGGTAGAGGATCTCCGCGGCCGGATTGGTCGGATAGAAGCCGACGATGGCCGCGCGCAGGGCGTTCGCCGCCAGGTCGCTGAACAGCCACTCCGGACGGTTCTCGGACTGGATCGCGACGCGGTCGCCGGGCACGACGCCGAGGGCGGCGAGGCCGAAGGCGATGTCCTCGACCGCGTCGAGGTAGGCGCGCCAGGTGATGTCCTGCCAGATTCCGGACTGCTTGACGCGCAGCGCGGTGTGGTCGCCGATCTCCGCGGCCGAGTCGCGCAGCATGCGGATGAGATAGTCGGTCCCGTTCATGCGGCTCCTCCGCCCGACGCGCTCTCCAGCTCGTCCACGGACAGGATCTGGTTCGCGACCGTGTCGGTGGCACCGCCGAGGTAGGCCGCGATGACGGCGGGATCGCGCTGCACATCCTCCGGAGTGCCGAGCGCGATGCGCTTGCCGAAGTCGATCACCATGATCCGGTCGGCCAGGTCCATGACCAGGCGCATGTCGTGCTCGACCATGATCATCGACGTGCCCAGTTCGCTGCGGATGTCGAGGATGAACCTGGCCATGTCCTCGGTCTCCTCCGAGTTCATGCCCGCGACCGGCTCGTCCAGCAGGAGCAGCTTCGGCTCCATGGCGAGGGCGCGACCGAGCTCGATGCGCTTCTTGATCCCGTAGGGGAGGATGCCGACCGGCATCCGGCGGTAGGGCGCGAGCCCCAGGAACTCGATGAGGTCCTCGACATGACGGCGGGCGGCCAGCTCCTGCGTGCGGGAGCGCCCGAACCACCACAGTCCCTCGGGCCAGGAGTACGACGTCTTCTGGTGGCGCCCCAGCAGCAGGTTGTCGAGCAGCGTCAGGTTGTCGAACAGCTCGACGTTCTGGAACGTCCGCGCCACTCCGCGGCGCGCGATCTGGTCGGGCGCGTGCCCGAGCAGCGACTCGCCCTCCAGCGTGAGCGACCCCTCCTGGGGGCGGTAGACGCCCGAGATGCAGTTGAACGTCGAGGTCTTGCCGGCGCCGTTGGGGCCGATGATGGCGAACAGCTCGCCGCGCCCCACGTCGAACGACACCGCGTTCAGCGTCGTGGCGCCGCCGAAGCGCAGCGTGAGGTCCTTCGCCTCCAGAAGAGTCGTCATGACAGCCACCTCTTCCGTCGCTTGTAGTGTTTGACGTCGCGCAGGCTCGCCGCCGCGGCGCCCGTCCCCAGGTAGAACTCCCGGATGTCGTCGTCGTCGCGCAGAGCCCGCGCGGGGGCATCCATGACGACCTTGCCGTTCTCCATGACGTAGCCGTGATCGGCGATCGACAGCGCCATGGCCGCGTTCTGCTCGACGAGCAGGACGCCCGTGCCGCTGCGACGGATCTCGACGATGAGGTCGCGGATGCGCTCGACGATCTGCGGGGCCAGCCCCAGGCTCGGCTCGTCGAGCAGGATGTACTTGGGCTCGGCCATGAGCGCCCGGCCGATGGCGAGCATCTGCTGCTCGCCGCCGGAGAGGTATCCGGCACGCTGTGTGCGGCGCTCGCCGAGGATCGGGAACATCGTGTAGATGCGCTCGAGCTTCTCGGCGTTGGCCGCCGACGGGCGCGTGTAGGCGCCGACGCGCAGGTTCTCCTCGACGGTGAACTCGACGAACACGCGCCGGCCCTCCATCACCTGGCTCACCCCCGACCGGACGACGTCCGCGGCGCGGCGGGTGTCCAGCGGGGTGTCGTCGATCGTGATGTGGCCGCGCGAGATGCGGCCACGGTGGACATCGAGCAGGCCGGTCATGGCGCGCAGAAGCGAGGTCTTCCCCGCCCCGTTGGCCCCCAGCAGCGCGACGATGCCGTCGCGGGGCACGCGGATGCTCGCCCCCTTGACCACGAGCATCACGTCTTCGTAGACGACCTCGACATTGTGCACAGTCAGTGTCATGGCTTCCCTTCGGTCACGGCACTGTGACGTGTGGAGTCTGCGCCGGCATCGGTGCCGGCTCGTTCCGCACCTCGTGCGCATGGTGTGGAACTGCGACCCACGATAACTGGCATCGCGTCTCATTCGGATAACGATCCCGCTACTGTTGCCCGAACAGCGTGCAAGGGCGTGGACCTGGCCCTCGGCCGGGACCCGCCGTCCACGTGCGGCAACTAGACTCGAGGCGTGACATATGTGATCGCCCTACCGTGCGTGGATGTGAAGGACCGTGCCTGCATCGACGAGTGTCCCGTCGACTGCATCTACGAGGGCGAGCGGTCGCTGTACATCCACCCCGACGAGTGCGTCGACTGCGGGGCGTGCGAGCCCGTGTGCCCCGTCGAGGCGATCTACTACGAGGACGATCTGCCCGACGAGTGGCAGGACTACTACACCGCCAACGTCGAGTTCTTCGACGACATCGGCTCGCCCGGCGGCGCCGCGAAGACCGGCGTGATCCCGAAGGACCACCCCATCATCGCCGCTCTTCCGCCGCAGACGCACTGATGGCCGTCCGCGATCTCGACGACTACCCGTGGGACGCGGTCGCGCCCTACGCGGCGCGCGCGAAGGCGCACCCCGAAGGCATCGTCGACCTGTCCATCGGCTCGCCCGTCGACCCGACGCCCGCCGTCGTCGAAGGCGCCCTGCGCGCCGCCACCGACGCGCACGCGTATCCGCAGACGGTCGGCACGGCCGGGCTGCGCGAGGCGATCTGCGCCTGGTACGCGCGGCGCCGCGGGGTGCCGGGGCTGCGCACCGACGAAGTGCTGCCGACGGTGGGATCCAAGGAGCTCGTCGCGCTGCTGCCGCTGCTGCTGGACATCACGGCGGGGGACGTCGTGGTCCATCCGCGCGCCGCCTACCCCACCTACGCCGTGGGCGCGAAGCTCGTCGGCGCGACGCCGCTCGCGGCCGACGATCCGGCGCAGTGGCCCGAGGGCACCCGGCTCGTCTGGATCAACTCGCCCGGAAACCCCGACGGCCGCGTGCTGAGCGTGCCCGAGCTGCGCGCCGCCGTGGCGCGGGCCCGCGAGCTGGGCGCCGTCATCGCGTCGGACGAGTGCTACGCCGAGCTCGGCTGGGACGGCGCCGCGGTGGATGCCGCGGGCGCGAGCAGCGTCGCGAGCGTCCTGGACCCCCGCGTCACCGACGGCGATCGGGGCGGCATCCTGTCGGTGTACTCCCTCAGCAAGCAGTCGAACCTCGCGGGCTACCGCGCCGCATTCGTGGCCGGCGACGCCGAGCTGATCGCGCGGCTGCTGACCGCCCGCAAGCACCTCGGGCTCATGCTGCCCGCACCCGTGCAGGCGGCGATGACCGCGGCGCTCACCGACGACGCGCACGTCGCGGCGCAGCGCGAGCGCTACCGCGCGCGTCGCGGGGTGCTGCGCCCCGCGCTCGAGGCGGCCGGTTTCCGCATCGACCACTCCGAGGGCGGCCTGTATCTCTGGGCGACGGAGGGCGAGGATGCCTGGGTCAGCATGGGGCGGCTCGCGGAGCGCGGCATCCTCGCGGGTCCCGGACACTTCTACGGCTCGCACTTCCCGCAGCACGTGCGGTTCTCGCTGACGGCGACCGACGAGCGCATCGCCGAAGCGGCACGACGGCTCGCGGATTCGTAGGGATCCTCCTCTCACATCCGGCATCCTTTGGGGCGGATCGGAGTAGGCCCGAGTGGCCGCTAGGCTGTAAAGACCCCCAGAGAACGCAAGGAGGCTTCGTGACCGATACGGGAAACCCCCAGATGGCCACTGTCACAGTCGGTGACAGGACCGCCCAGCTGCCGATTCTGGCAGGTTCCGAAGGGGTCCCGAGCGTCGACTTCTCGACGTTCACGAAGCAGACCGGTCACACGAGTCTGGATTACGGCTTCGTCAACACGGCGGCGACCAAATCGGCGATCACCTACATCGACGGCGATGAGGGAATCCTCCGATACCGCGGGTACCCGATCGAGCAGCTCGCCCAGGGCAGCACGTATCTCGAGGTCGCGTGGTTGCTGCTGTACGGGAACCTCCCCACCGCCGACCAGCTCGGCGACTGGGACGACAAGATCCGGCACCATACGCTGCTGCACGAAGACCTGAAGCGGTTCTTCTCCTCGCTGCCGCACACGGCGCACCCCATGTCGGTGCTATCCGCGGCGACGGCTGCGCTGTCGACGTACTACGAGGGCCAGTCAGATCCGAACAACCCCGAGCACGTCGAGCTCAACACGATCCGCTTGCTGGCCAAGCTTCCCGTGATCGCGGCCTACGCGCACAAGAAGAGCATCGGCCAGGCGTTCCTGTATCCCGACAACACGCTCAGCTTCGTCGACAACTTCCTGAAGCTCAACTTCGGCAACCTCGCCGAGGTCTACCAGGTCAACCCCGTCACGTCGCGTGCCCTCGAGCGGTTGCTGATCCTGCACGAAGACCACGAGCAGAACGCGTCGACGTCGACCGTGCGTCTCGTGGGATCGACCGGGGCGAACCAGTTCTCCTCGATCTCGGCGGGCATCAACGCACTGTACGGCCCGCTGCACGGCGGCGCGAACGAGGCCGTGCTGGACATGCTGGCACGCATCCGCGATTCGGGTGAGAGTGTCGAGCGCTTCGTGGAGCGGGTCAAGAACAAGGAAGACGGCGTGAAGCTCATGGGCTTCGGGCACCGCGTCTACAAGAACTACGACCCGCGCGCCAAGCTCGTCAAGGAGTCTGCCGACGAGGTTCTCACCGAACTCGGTGTGCACGACCCGCTCCTGGATCTCGCGAAAGAGCTCGAGGAGATCGCGCTCAATGACGACTATTTCCGCGAGCGTCGCCTGTACCCGAACGTCGACTTCTACACCGGTGTGATCTACAAGGCGATGGGCTTCCCGACGCGCATGTTCACGCCGCTGTTCGCGATCGGCCGCCTGCCGGGCTGGCTCGCGCACTGGACCGAGATGCAGAACGACCCGCAGACCAAGATCGGTCGCCCGCAGCAGCTGTACGTCGGCTCCGGCGCCCGGGACTACCCCGGCGCGAGCTGAGGCGCGGGCGCTCCGGCGCGCGGACTCCGCGCCCGCGATCTGTGCGTGCTCCGCGCAGATTAGGACAATGTCAACAGATTCGGATGCGGGAGCGCTCCCGCATCCGAATCTGTTCACTCCGTCCGATTCCGGTCCCTCGATCCACATCCGGGGACGGCGGACGGTCCCTCGTTTCATGGCAGGATCGCGGAATGAGTGATGACCTCCTGGCCGGGCCCCGCGGACGCAGGATCTGTCTCGAGCTGGCGCGAGAGGTCGACGAGCGCGCGCGGCACGCGCTGTTCGAGCTGGAGTACAACGCGGATGTCGCCGCCGGGGCGTCGATCGTGCGCTTCGGGTGGACCGACGACGGCGGCACGTTCGAATCCCGCGGTCCGATGGACACAACGGCATCCACCGGCGACCTCGCCGCGCTCATCCGCTCGCTTCCGCCCGTCGAGCTGACCGCGCCCGTCATCGACGAAGCGCTGCGACGCTCGGTCGACTTCGCGCGGTACTGGCAGCCGCCCGACGGCGCCGACCTCGTGGCCGCCGATCCCGACGTCTGCGCCGCGCTCACCGCGATCGCGGCGCAGGTGACCTCCCATCCCGCGGCCGAGTGGTGGACGCGCGACCGGACCGAGAGACAGTGGGCCGTGGAGTTCGACTCCGCCGGAGACCTCTCGCCGTTCGCACTCCCGGTGGATGCCGCGGCGCGGTGGAGCGACTCGACCCGCGCCGAGGAGGAACAGGCGGCGCGGGAGCGGCCGACCGACCCGGCGGCGAACTTCAGCGGCCACTGGTGGTCGCACCCGTGGGGTGCGCCGCACACGACGGGGGAGCGGCCGGACGGTGTGCCCACCGGCATCCCCTACGTCGAAGACGGCTTCGGATGGACGCGTGCCGTGGCGATTCCCGTCGCCGGAGGGGGCCGCACCTACGAGATCCGCTCCGAGCGCGACTGGGCGGAGCTCTGCCGCCGGTATCCCCTGGAAGTCACCGCGAGTCGCCGCCATGATTGGTATCGGACGACCGGACGGGCGGGCAGGTGGCTCTTGCCGGACTGGGGGCGCGTGGCGGGCGAGTGGGATGCGGTCCACCTCACCGCGTGGGCCTACCTGACGGCCGCAACCCGAGAGATCGTCGTCGACGACGAGTATTCCTCGGTCATCGGCGGGTGGGCGCCCGACGAGACCTACTGGCTCAGTGGGCTCGTGCGTCCGGGTGCCGGGGCGCCCGTCGTGTGGACGGCCGGGGACCCGGTCGGCCCCTGGCATCGCGGGGCGCCACGGATTCGGGGATTGTCACCAGATTCGGATGCGTGACGCCTTCGCCATCCGAATCCACGGCATCCATCCGAATCCGGTGCACGCGGGTGAGTGTCGTGCGCCGGCCTACTCGGCGGCTCTGAGCTTTGCGGCGTAGTCGGGCACGTAGTTCTGCGCCTCGCGCGGCGGACGCTCGTACCCACCGGAGGGCGGGCGCGGGGGGATATCGATCGGCTCCCGCTCGACCAGCTCATACGGCACCTGGGAGAGCAGATGGTGGATCATGTTGATCCGGCCGCGCCGCTTGTCTTCGTTGTCGACCTCGTGCCAGCGCGCTTCGGGGATGTCGGTGTGCACGAACATCGTGTCCTTCGCCCGGGAGTAGTCCTCCCACTTGGTGATCGACAGGACATCGTTGGGGGAGAGCTTCCAGCGCCGCATCGGGTCGTCGTTGCGCGAGCGGAACCGCTGCTCCTGTTCGACGTCCGAGACGCTGAACCAGTACTTCAGCAGGATGATGCCCTCTTCGACCAGCATCCGCTCGAAAATCGGGGCCTGGTGCAGGAAGCGGTGATACTGCGCGTTCGTGCAATAGCCCATGACATGCTCGACTCCGGCCCGGTTGTACCAGGAGCGGTCCATCAGCACGATCTCGCCGGCCGCGGGCAGGTGCGCGATGTAGCGCTGGAAGTACCACTCGGTCTTCTCGCGCTCGGTTGGGGTCGGCAGCGCGACGATGCGCGTGACGCGGGAGTTGAGGTATTGCGAAACGCGGCTGATCGTCGAGCCCTTGCCCGCGGCGTCACGTCCCTCGAAAATGATCACGACACGCGCACCGGTCGCCTGCACCCACGCCTGCATATCGACCAACTGCGCCTGAAGCGCTTTGATCTCCCGCTCGTACAGCTTCTTCGGCATGCGCGTGGTCATGGGCAGAGCCTAGCCGTGTCGTGCGCACGCGCGCCCGGCGATCAGGCGTGCAGGGCTTCGTTCAGTGTCACTCCGACGCCCGCGCGCCGGACCGCCTCGATCGCGCCGGTCAGTGAATTGCGGCGGAACAGGATGCCGTTCTGCCCGGACAGCTGCACGCCCTTGACCACGGGGTGCGTGCCGTCGTGGAGCGGCGGCTCCGACGCGAGGGAGATCTTCGAGCCGGCCGTGACGTACAGGCCCGCCTCGACGACACAGTCATCGCCGAGCGAGATGCCGATACCCGCGTTCGCGCCGAGCAAGGTGCGCGAGCCGATTGAGACGCGGTGCGCGCCACCGCCGGACAGGGTGCCCATGATCGACGCGCCGCCGCCGATGTCGCTGCCGTCACCGACGACGACACCCTGCGAGATCCGTCCCTCGACCATCGAAGCGCCGACCGTACCGGCGTTGAAGTTGACGAAGCCTTCGTGCATGACGGTCGTGCCGGGAGCGAGGTGGGCGCCCAAGCGCACGCGCGATGCATCCGCGATCCGGACGCCGACAGGTGTGACGTAATCGGTCAGTCGGGGGAACTTGTCCAGGCCCTGCACCTGGATGCCGGCGCGCAGCAGGGAGCCGCGCAAGTGGCGGAGATCATCCGGGTGGACGGGTCCGGCGTTGGTCCACGCGACGTTCGGCAGATGCGCGAAGATCCCGGTGAGATTCAGCTCGTTCGGGGCGACGAGCAGGTGCGACAGCGCGTGCAGCCGCAGGTAGGCATCGCTCGTGCTGGTGGGGGCGGCATCCAGATCGATGTCGACGATGACGACCTCGGTGCGCACCGCGCGACGCTCGTCGTCATCGACGAGCGCATCGAGCTGCGCCGTGTCGACATCCTCGGGGGAGCGGCCGAGGGCCGGCTCCGGGAACCACGTATCCAACACGGTGCCGTCCTGCGAAATCGTCGCCAGTCCCGCGCCCCACACCCATCGCTGTTCAGTCACCCCACCAGGCTAGCGGGCGAGGCGGCTCGATAGACTCGGGCCCATGCCTGCGCTGGATCTGACCTCTTCTTCCGTCGACCTGACCCGCACGATCTGCGACATCCCGAGCGTTTCGGGTGACGAGAAGGTGCTCGCCGACCTGATCTTCGACGCGATGACCGCGCTCGACCACCTCGAGGTCTACCGCGATGGCGACACGATCGTCGCGCGCACCCAGCTCGGCCGCGCCCAGCGTGTCGTCATCGCGGGGCACATCGACACGGTTCCGATCAACGCGAACGTTCCGACGCGGGACGCCGTCATCGACGGGGAGGCTTACATCTGGGGCCGCGGCACGGTCGATATGAAGGCCGGCGTCGCCGTGCAGCTGAAACTGGCAGCCGAACTCGTCGACCCTCGCGTCGACATCACCTGGATGTGGTATGACCACGAAGAAGTGGATGCTGACCTCAACGGTCTCACGCGGCTCGCCGCGACGCGCCCTGACCTGTTCGCCGGTGATTTCGCGATCTTGGGCGAGCCGTCGGGGGGACAGGTCGAAGGTGGCTGCAACGGCAACCTCCGCGCCATCGTGCGCACGCACGGCGTCCGCTCGCACAGCGCGCGCTCGTGGATCGGTGAGAACGCGATTCACACAGCCGCGCCGATCCTGGCCCGACTCGCGGAGTATCGGGCGCGGGAGATCGATGTCGACGGACTCGTCTATCGCGAGGGGTTGAACGCCGTCCGCATCACCGGGGGGATCGCCGGCAACGTCATCCCCGACTTGTGCGAGGTCGAGGTCAACTACCGGTTCGCCCCCAGCCTCACCGTGGAGCAGGCGTCCGATCATGTCCGCGATGTCTTCGCGGGCTTTGACGTCGAGTTCGTCGATCGCGCCGCCGGCGCTCGTCCGGGGCTCGACGCGCCCCTCGCGCAGGAGTTCGTCGCCGCGGTCGGCGCCGAACCGCGACCGAAGTACGGGTGGACCGATGTCGCGCGGTTCTCGGCGATGGGTGTCCCCGCGGTGAACTACGGTCCCGGGGACCCGCACCTGGCGCATCACGACGAGGAGCGCGTTCCCGTGGCGCAGATCGAGGACGTCGAGCGCGGCCTGCGCGCGTGGCTCAGCACGTGACGTCTCGCGCATCGCGCGCCCTGCCGCCGGTCGCGTTGCGCGTGGCGATCGTGTACGTCATCGCGCGTCTGATCACGACCGGGTTCTTCCTGGTCGCCGCCGCGCTGTCGGGCCCGGATTCGCGCTTCGGCGCCGACGCGACGCTGGGCTCCCTTTCGATGGGATGGGACTCGCAGTGGTACTGGCTCGTCGGCACAACGGGTTACCCGAGCACACTTCCCCTCGACGATGCGGGCAACGTCACGCAGAACACGTGGGCGTTCATGCCGGTGTACCCGGTGCTGACGCGGGCGCTGAGCGTTGTGCTCGGCGGCTCGTACCCGCTCGCGGCGGTACTGCTGGCGTTGATCGCGGGATACGTGTCGTGCCTCGTCCTGTTCCATCTGCTGCGCGAGCGGATCGACGACACCTCGGCGCTCTGGGCCGTGGTGCTGTTCACTGCGGGCCCGTTGGGTGCGCTCTTTCAGATGGGATACGCCGAGACGCTCTTTCTGACCCTCCTGTTCCTTGCGCTGTGGGCGCTCGTGCGTCGGCGCTTCGTCTGGCTGTACGCGCTGATCCCGGTGATGGGGTACACCCGCCCCGGCATTCTGGCGTTCGCGCTTCTCCTGGGGCTCTACGGGATCTACCGGTGGTGGCGACGGCGCATCGATCCCCTCCCGACGCGTGAAATCGTCCACATCGTCGCGCTCGGCCTGCTGGCGACGGCGGTCGGGTTCTCGTGGCAGCTGATCGCAGGGATCGTCACCGGTGATCCGTCCGCGTACATGGACACCGAGCTCTCCTGGCGTCAGAGCTGGACGGGAGACCGCGAGAGCGGATTCGTGCCCTTCTCCGGGTTCATCCACGCCGCCGCGATCTGGTTCCGCCTGTGGGGGCTGCCGGAAGCCCTGGGCTACGTCGCCCTGTTCGTGGCCGTTGTCGCGGCGGCAGCGGTGTTGCTCTTCTCGCGGCATGTCCGCCGACTCGGACCCGAAGTGCGCCTCTGGTCGGCGAGCTACCTGATCTACCTGCTGGCGGTGTTCTTTCCCCAGTCCAGCATCTTCCGTTTGCTCATGCCTCTCGCGCCGCTCTCCGGGGCTGTCGCGCTCCCGAAGTCGACCGTCTGGCGGGTGAGCATGCTGCTCCTCGGCCTGGTGGCGCAGGCGTGGTGGATCTATCAGATGCTCGCTCTCGGCAACACCTATACCCAGATCCCCTGACGTTCCGGGGCGGGAGCGGTCCCGTGAGCGTCGGGAGTCGTGAGAACCGGGTAAACTTGCACAGTAGTACTCTGACGAAAGGGAGCCCGCAATGGCAGCCATGAAGCCGCGCACCGGAGACGGACCGATGGAGGCCGTGAAGGAGGGACGCCTCATCATCGTGCGCGTCCCACTAGAAGGCGGCGGACGCCTGGTCGTGTCGGTCAACGACGACGAGGCCAAAGAACTCCACGGCGTTCTTGCTGGGGTCGTCGGCGCAGCCTGACCCCACATCGCCGAAACGGCCGGTCCTGGTGGACCGGCCGTTCGTCGTTCCCGCTTCAGATGAAGGCGGGGAACCGGCGGCGCGCGTCAGCGCCGGTCGGTTGTGGTCAACTGCAGCAGGCCTTCGCCGACGATCGACAGGGCGCCGAGGACGGCGGGGGATGACTGCGTCTCCTGGATGAGCGAGCGATAGGAGTTCGTGAGGGCATCACGGCGGACGGGATCGGCGACCGCGCCACCCGCGAGAACCCGGGGGACCAGGACTGTGCCGCCGGCCCGGACGAGCCGCAGGCCGTGTTCGACATACTCGATGACGCCTTCGGCATCCGCGTCGACCAGGACGATGTCGTACGACGCCTCGTTCATCCGGGGGAGGACATCGGCCGCGCGTCCCGTGATGAACCGTGCACGCGCCGGCGGGATCTTCGCGTCGGCGAATGCCACCCGGGCGGCGGCGAGGTGCTCGGGCTCTTTGTCGATCGTCGTGAGCGTTGCGCGAGGGGAGCCATGGAGAAGCCACAAACCGGAGACACCACCGCCAGTGCCGATCTCGACGATGTTGAGGGCCGCCGTGGTGGCGGCCAGCACGGCGATCTGCGCGCCGATCGGCGCGCTGATCGGGTCGGCACCGAGCTCGACCGCGTGCGCGCGCGCACGAGCGATCGACTCGGGCTCGGTCGTCACTTCATCGACGAACCTGCGGATCGCGTCGTACTCGGCCATGTTGCCCTCCACTGCCAGCGTACGGGGCGGGGCGTGATCGGAGCGTCAGGCGCACGGGTAACCTGGAGCCATGTTCTTCGGGATCGACGGGGACAAGCTCCTGCTCATCGCGATCGTCGCGGTGCTCCTTGTCGGCCCCGAACGCCTGCCCAAATACGCCGAGGCCCTGGGGCAGTTCACGGTGCGGGCACGCGAATGGCTCGGGGGAGCCAAAACCCGCGTGAAAGAGGAGATGGGCGAAGACTTCGACGACATCGAGTGGCGCAAGCTCGATCCGCGCCAGTACGATCCTCGCCGCATCATCCGCGACGCCCTCCTGGATGACGCACCCGTCCCGACTGTGCAGGCCGCTGCGGCCGGCGCGGCGATCGCCTCGACCTCGCCCTCGATGCCGGTGACGGCGATGGATCGCACCCTCCCGGTGCCCTTCGACTCCGAAGCCACCTGACCTACCGGGTCAGGTGGGCGTGACGGGGAGCGCGCGGCCCGCAAGGCCGCGGGAGGCGCGCGCAAGGTGGTCCGCCACCGCACTGATCGCCCGTGCTGCGGGGTCGTCCGGCGCGCTCACGACGACCGGCGCACCCGTGTCGCCTCCGGAGCGGAGGGCGACGCTCAGCGGGATCGAACCGAGGAGCGCGACATCGGCATCCCCCGTCGACAACGCCGCAGCGACGGCCTGTCCGCCGCCCGACCCGAAGAGATCGAGCGTGCTGCCGTCGGGGAGGGCGAGCGCCGCCATGTTCTCGATGACGCCGATGACGCGCTGACCTGTCTGCCGGGCGACCAGGCCGCTGCGGACCGCGATGTCGGCGGCGGCGGCCTGCGGCGTCGTGACCACGAGGACGTCGGCGTGCGGAAGGAGTTGGCCGACCGAGATCGCGACGTCACCCGTGCCGGGCGGCATGTCGATCAGGAGGATGTCGAGGTCGCCGAAGAAGACGTCCGTGAGGAACTGCTGAACGGTGCGGTGCAGCATCGGTCCGCGCCACGCGACGGCGGATGCGGCCTGATCCCTCGGCAGGAACATCCCGATCGAGATGGTCTTCACCCCGTGGGCCACGGGCGGGAGCATGAGGTCATCGATCCGCGTCGGCTGTGGCGGTAAGCCGTCGGGGTCGATCAGGCCCAGGAGAGCCGGGATCGAGAACCCATGGACGTCGGCGTCGATCAGGCCGACCGCGAGGCCACGGGCGGCCAGGGCGACGGCGAGATTGGCCGTGACGGTCGACTTGCCGACACCGCCCTTGCCGCTCGTGACGGCGATCACGCGCGTGAGCGAGTCCGGGCCGAACGGCATCTCGCGCCCACGCCCGCCGCGGAGCCGCTCGGTCAGCGCGGCCCGCTCTGCGGACGTCATCACCCCGATCGTCAGCGCGACCTCGCTGATGCCGTCGACGGCGGATGCAGCATCCCGCACATCGCGGGCGATGCGGTCGGCCGCCGGACACCCGACGATCGTCAGCGCCACCTCGACGTGCGCCGTGGTGCCCGCGACCTCGACCGTGCGGATCATGTCGAGTTCGGCGAGCGGCCGCCGCAGTTCGGGATCGGTGACGGCGCCGACCGCGCCGCGCACGGCGTCGGTGAGGGTCATGAGGCGCCGGGATCCTCGCGCGGCTCGCGTTCGTCCAACTGCTCGAGGAGCGCGCGCAGTTCTTGACGGAGCACGTCCCGCGTCATGACTTGCTCGGTCATGTCGGTCAGGGCCATGCGCAACGCCACGACTTCCCGCGCCAGGTATTCCGTGTCGGCGAGGTTGCGCTCGGCACGCTGACGGTCCTGCTCGATCTGCACGCGGTCGCGGTCATCCTGGCGGTTCTGGGCGAGAAGGATGAGGGGGGCGGCGTACGACGCTTGAAGCGACAGCATGAGCGTCAGCGCCGTGAACCCGAGGGCGGCGTCGTCGAAGCGGACGGAGTCCGGGGCCATCGTGTTCCAGGTGATCCACGCGACGCAGAACAGCGACAGGATGAGCAGGAAAGTGGGCGTGCCCATCGCGCGGGCAATCCACTCGGTGAACCGGCCGAACCGGTCGCGCGACGGCTGCGGCGTGCGGGGCGCGCGCGCGAGGACACCGGACCGGCCGCGCGGGTCTTCGAGCGTGACCTTCGACGCGCGCGCCATCATCGCTGCGCCCCCGCCGGTTGCGCGTCGGTCTCATCGCCGTCGTGCGAGCGCCAGTCCTCTGGCAGCAGGTAATCGAGCACGTCGTCGACGCTCACGGCGCCGACGAGGCGGTGGGCCTGATCGATGACGGGCAGCGAGACGAGGTTGTAGCTGGCCAGCATCCGCGCGACTTCCGCGGCGGAGGCCGTCGCCGCCACGGCGTCGACCGTGTCATCGATGATCGCGCCCAGGCGCTCGTGTGGGGGATAGCGCAGCATCCGCTGGAAGTGGACGGTGCCGAGCAACCGCCCGGTCGGGGTCTCGTACGGCGGGAGCGTGACGAAGACCGCCGCGGCCAGCGCCGGGTGCAGTTCGTGTCGACGGATGAGGGCCAGAGCTTCCGCCACGGTCGCATCGGCGGACAGCACGATCGGCTCGCTGGTCATAAGCCCACCGGCCGTGTCGGGGCTGTACTGCAGGAGCGCTCGGACGTCTTCGGCCTCTTCGGGCTCCATCAGTTCGAGCAGTTCCTCGCGCTGGTCCTCCGAGAGCTGTGCGAGGACGTCGGCCGCGTCGTCGGGCTCCATCTGGTCCAGGATGTCGGCGGCGCGCTCATCGCCCAGCGCCTCGAGGATGTGGACCTGATCGTCCTCCGGCATTTCCTCGAGCGCATCGGCGAGCCGCCCGTCGGAAAGCTCTTCAGCCACCTCGAGGAGCCGCTCGTCGGGCAGATCGAGCAGCGTGTTGGCGAGGTCGGCGGGCTTGAGTTCGGAGTAGGTGGCCACGAGTTGTTCGGCCGACTGCGCCTGACCGGGGGACTGCTCCTCACGCACGTCCGACCAGGCAGCAAACGTCGTCGGCCCCTTCGCGAACGGAGTCGCGCTCGTCTTGGGCTTGCGGAGGAACAGCTGGCCGACATCCCACTCACCGAGTCGACTGCGCTCGATCGCGACGTCCTCGATGACGGCGTGGCCGGAACCGTCGCGGAAGTAGACCTTGCGGCCGAGGAGCTCTGCCATGACACGCACCTCGCCACCGCGCGGCTGGAAGCGGCGCACGTTGATCAAGCCCGTCGTGATGACCTGGCCCGTCGCGATCGAGGTGACCCGACCGATCGAAAGGAAGACGTTGCGGCGCCCGGGGATCTCGACGACGAGCCCCACGACCCGCGGCGGATCGTCTTTGCGGTAGATGACGACGACATCCCGGACCTTGCCGAGCCGGTCGCCCGCGGGGTCGAAAACGGTGCAGCCGGTCAGGCGTGCCACGAAAACCCTCTGCGTACTCACGTCTCCAGCGTAGTGCGCGCGGGGTCCCGTGGCCCGGCCGGTTCGGCGTCGGTCTTGCGTGACAAGATGGATGGATGAGCATGATCGGCGGCACCCCACAGGAGCACGGCGAGAAGATCGCGGAGCACGCGACGTACCAGGGCGCACAGAAGATCGTGTCGCAACTGATCGCGGCCGACATCCCCGCGAAAGATATCGCGATCGTCGGTCGTGGCCTTCGCTCGGTCGAGAGCGTGACGGGCAGGCTGGGCTATGCGGCTGCCGCCCGTTCCGGCGCGATCAACGGCATCCTGCTCGGCTTGCTGTTCTCCGCGATCTTCGTGCTCGGCACACCGAGTGCGGCCATCCAACTGTTCATCGGTGTCATGCTCGTCGGCATTGCCGTCGGCATGCTCCTGAGCATCATCACGTACACGCTCGTGCGCCGCCGCCGCGATTACACGTCGATCACCCAGGTGATCGCCGACCAGTACGAAGTGACGGTACTTCCCCGGTCGATCCAGCGCGCGCGGGAGACGATCGGTCGCGGAGGGCCGCAGCCGGCGCCCGGACTTCCGGCTCCGGCGGTGCCGCCGGCATCCGAGCAGCCAGAATACGGGGAGCGTGCCCGCCCGCTGAGCCCGCCGCAGTATGGCGAGCGCGTCGATCCGGCCGCGGAGCCTCCGCCAGAGCGGGTCGATCCCGCTCCCGAACCGGTTGTCCAGGAACGCGTCGATCCGCTGCCGCCGCCGCAATACGGCGAGCGGGTCGATCCGGCGCCTCAGCCGCCGGAGGCCGCGGGGGGGCAACGCCGCTGATGATCGGCGTCGCCCTGCCAACGGGCACGGTCGACGTCTCGATCGTGCTGGACGCGCCGGCGGACCCGTGGACGGCGCTCGCCCTCGCGCACGGAGCCGGGGCCGGGATGGACCATCCGTTCCTTCAGGGTGTCGCCGAGGCTTTGGCCGCCGAGGGGGTCGCCGTGCTGCGCTTCATGTTCCCCTATCGGGAAGCGGGGCGGCGGATGCCGGGGCCTGCGGCGCACGCCGTGGCGACCTGGGCGGCGGTCATGACGGACCTCGAGACCCGCGTGCCCGGCGTGCCCCGATTCGCGGCCGGGAAGTCGTATGGCGGGCGGATGGCTTCGATGGCCGCCGCCGAAGGCGTGATCGCGCCGGCGGGTCTCATCTACCTCGGGTACCCCCTCCACGCGCCGGGCAAACCTGAGGCGCCGCGCGCTGCGCATCTGCCGCGGATCTCCGCGCCGCAACTCTTCCTCGAGGGCACGAACGACCCGTTCATTCAACCGATCGCGCAATTCGAGGCTGCCGTCGCGACGTGCCAGGATGCCGGCGTGCTCTGGACGCCCGGCGGGGGACACTCGTTCGAGGTGAAGGGCGCGGCCCGGGCGCCCGAGGCCGTGGGCGCCGAGATCGCGGGTTCCCTCGTCCCGTGGCTCCGCGCGCACGTGTAGCGGCAGCGCAGGCTCAGTGGGCGAGGCGCGCGATCCAGGCCTCGACCTCGTCGGCGGTCCGCGGGATGCCGGCCGACAGGTTTTCGGGGCCGTCGGCGGTCATGAGGATGTCGTCCTCGATGCGCGCGCCGATACCGCGATACTCCTCGGGAACCGTGAGATCGTCGATCTGGAAGTACAGACCCGGTTCGATCGTGAAGACCATTCCCGGCTCCAGGATGCCGTCGTAGTACATGTCGCGGCGGGCTTGCGCGCAATCGTGCACGTCGATCCCGAGGTGATGCGACGTGCCGTGCACCATGTACCGCCGGTGCTGGCCACCGCGATCCGCCTCGAGGGCTTCATCGGCGCTCACCGGGAGGAGGCCCCACTCGGCGACACGCGTGGCGATGACCCGCATCGCGGCTTCGTGCACGGTGCGGAACTTCACGCCGGGGACGGCCGCGGCGAATGCCGCGTCCGCTGCTTCCCGCACCGCCTCGTAGATTTTCCGCTGCACCTCGGTGAACGTGCCCGAGACCGGGAGAGTGCGGGTGATGTCGGCGGTGTAGAGGCTGTCGACCTCGACACCGGCATCCACCAGGATCAGATCTCCCGGCACGACGGCGCCGTCATTGCGCGTCCAGTGCAGATAGCACGCGTGCGGGCCGGATGCGGCGATCGTGTCGTAGCCTTCGCCGTTGCCCTCGGTGCGGGCACGGTGGTGGAAGACACCCTCGACCGCCCGCTCGCCGCGCGGCGTGGCGATGATGCGGGGGAGGTCAGCGACGATGTCGTCGAAGCCTCGCGCGGTGACCTCGACCGCCAGCCGCATCTGCTCGATCTCGTAGGCGTCTTTGACGAGACGCAACTCCGAGACGAATCGCGCGAGCTCCTCGTCCTCATCGCCGACGCGGTCACCATCGGCGGCGGCGAAACCATCCAGGTGCGCGGTCGTGATGCCCAGGTCGCTTGCGACATCACCGAGAGCAGGCCGCGGTCCGATCCAGAATTCGCCCACGGTGGCGTCGGCGTAGAACTCGGTCGTGGTGCGATCGGCGCGATCACGCAAGTGCAGCGTCACGTCGTGACCGGATGCCGTCGGCTCGAATACGAGGACGGAGTCCGGCAGGCTGTCGCTCGCCCATCCCGTGAGGTGCGCGAACGCGGAGTGCGCGCGGAACGGATAGTCGGTGTCGTTGGAACGTTGCTTGAGCGATCCGGCTGGAAAGACCAGACGCTCACCGGGGAACGCGGCCGACACCGCCGCGCGACGTGCCGCCGTGAACGCGGCCTGCGCGCGTGGGGGCGGAGACTGCTCGGGGCGCTCGGCCCATCCGGTGGAGATCGTGTCCAGGAAGCCCTGCGGGAAGGGCTGCTTCCGGTTCGTGTTCTCGGCGGGCGGTGTCTCGGTGCTGGTCTCGGCGATCGTGTCGCTCTCGCTCGTGCTCATGGCATCCAGTCTCGCAGGTCGCGACAATCGTGTCGCTATGCGGCGGGTTCGAGCTGCACGACGAGCGGACGGTGGTCGCTGCCGCTGTCATCGAGCGAAGTGAGCACGACCGAACCTGTCGCCACCCAGCCCGACGTGGACAGGACGTGATCGATCGGGGTCCCGAGCAGCGACGGGACGCTGGTCGTCCAGGTGCCGACACCACCTGTGCCCGTCGCGGCCGCGCCGTCGTGGCACCGCCCGAGATCAGCGCCGCCGACGCCGAGGTTCGCCATGTGGTCGAGTGTCGCGTTGAAATCGCCCGCCATGATCACGCTGTCGGTCGCGCACTGATCCGCGAGCCACTGCAGATCGCTTCGCCAGTCGGCCATGTACGCCTGGCGCGGTGCGACGGCGTGGACGGCGACGACGATGGGTCCGTTCCCGTCGACGGGCATCGCGACCACGCTCGGAACCTCGGACGTGTTCGTGGTGCCGTCGACCGTCGATTCGACAACGGCGTAGTCGCCGAGATCGGGCGAGATCAGCACGCTCGTCCAGTTGGCATCCCACCCCTCGTAGTTCTCGTTGTGCACCCACATCGGTGCGCCGAGGTCTCGCATCGCCACGGCGACGGCGATGCCCACGTCTTCCGTGGTCTCGGGCAGCGACACGATGTCGGCCTGCATCGCGACGGCGGTGCGCGCGATCGTCTCGGCATCCGCGGCGCCACCGGCCGTGTTCCAGGTCATGACGCGGACGCTGGCCTCCGTGGTTTCGGGGAGGCCGCCCGACCCCACACCACGCGCGATCAGAATGCCGCCGCCGGCGACGGCGCCGACGAACGCGATCGCGGCCATCGTCCCCGCGAATGCGCGGAGAGGCCGGGCAAGACACAGCAACAGAAAAAGCATGCCGAGCACAGCGAGGAGGACGACCGTGACCGCTCGCAGCGACACGATCTGAGCGATCGGGAACGTGCGCTCCAGGCGGAAGAACTGCGGCCAGGTGAGGATCGCGACGGCGATGGCCGTGAGCACGGTGATCAGGAGTCCCAGCAGGCGAAGCACGTCGGCGACTCTATGTCAGCAGGCTGAGAGAAGGGCGGATGCCGGTCGTCCGCCGGTACGCTCGGATCATGGTGGATGAACGGGATCGCGGCGCACGGGCGTTCGCCGGCCCGAGCGATCTGCACCTTCATTCCGATCACTCCGACGGCACAGAGCCGCCCGCCGAGGTGATGGCGGCCGCGCATCGGGAGGGCCTGCGCACCGTCGCCCTGACCGACCATGACACGACGTCGGGATGGGCCGAAGCAGCGGAGGCGGCCGGCTCGCTCGGAATGACGTTGATTCCGGGGATGGAGCTCTCCGCGCGTCACGAGTGGCGGAGCGTCCACGTGCTGGGCTACCTTTTCGACCCGGACGATCCGGGCCTTCGTGCCCTCACCGATCGCATCCGCACCGCTCGGCTGACCCGCGCCCGCACGATGGCCGACCGGATCGGTCGTGACTACGACGTGACGTGGGACGACATCCTCGCCCAGACCGCCGAGGGTGCCACGGTCGGACGCCCACACCTTGCCGATGCGCTCGTCGCGAGGGGGCACGTGCGCGATCGCGGCGAGGCGTTCGCCGGCATCCTTCATCCCGCCAGTGACTACTACGTGTCGTTGTATGCGCCGGACCCCGTGACGGCGGTGGCGGCGATCGTGGGCGCCGGGGGAGTGCCGATCATCGCGCACCCGGCCGGTCGTGCGGGCCTGCTGCCGGCAGCGCTCACCGACGCGATGCTGGCGGCCGGGCTTGCGGGCTTCGAGCTCGGCCATCGGGAGAATGACGAACCTGCGCTGTCGCGCCTGCGCCGGCTCGTGTCTGAACGCGACCTCATCGCCACCGGGTCCAGCGACTACCACGGCCGCGGAAAGCCCAACGTGCCGGGGGAGAACACCACGTCCGACGACATGGTCGCCCGCATCATCGCCCGGGCAACGGGAAGCGCCCCCGTCCATCCCTGAACGGGACGGGCGAGGGCGCTGCGCGCGAGAGAACTCAGGCCAGGGCCTTGGCCTTCAGCGCGTCGAACTCTGCCTGGCTGATCGCTCCGGAGTCGAGCAGACCCTTCGCCTGAGCGATCTGGTCGGTCGGGCTGGTGCCCGCGACCTGACGGATGTAGTCGTCCTGAGCCGACTTGTAGTGCGAAGCCGCCGCGACCTGACGCTCGCTCATGCCGCGACCGCGGGCGATGAGGTAGACGAGCGCCGTGACGATCGGGAAGAAGATCAGGAAGAAGATCCAGACGGCCTTCCAGCCACCGCCGAGCTTCGTGTCACGGAAGATGTCGCCGATGATGGCGAACAGCGCGAACAGGTACGAAACGAAGATGAATGCCCACAGGAACCACCAGATGAGATCTCCGAAGGAGCCCCAGAAGCCTTGGTATTCCACAGCCGCGTCGATGAACCGCATGATTGCCTTTCGAGAAAGTTGATCGGCATCACCTGCCGTCGATGCTCACTGTACTGCGGGCGTCAGGGGCCTCGAGGACAGATGACATTGGCGTCGGGCAGTTCGCGTCGTCAACCGGCGGTGACGGGAGCTCCGGCTCCACCGGACCCACCGCGGCGGCGACGCCGGCGACGTGCGGGAGCCGGCTTGCCGTCGTGGTGTTCTTTGCCGGCGCCGTCGTGCGTGCCTGCGCCATCCGCACTGCGTTCGGCTGTGGTGTTCGCCTCGGCGGACGAAGACGCGGCATCCGACGGTTCGGCGAAGCTCGTGCCGACCGGCTCCTGCGCGCCGCGGCGACGGCGGCGACGCGTGGTGCCCGCTTCGGAGCCCTCGGCGGCGACGTCGGCGGCGTGTGCCGGGCGCTGCGTGCGGACGGTGGCGGTCTTCGGGGCCGTCGCGATGCGACCCTTCGTGCCGGCGGGGATGTCGAGGTCCGTGTAAAGGTGCGGGCTCGAGGAGTACGTCTCGATGGGCTCAGGCTGACCGAAATCGAGCGCGCGGTTGATGAGCGCCCACTTGTGCAGGTCGTCCCAATCGACGAATGTCACCGCGATGCCGGTGTTGCCGGCGCGGCCGGTGCGGCCGACGCGGTGAAGATACGTCTTCTCGTCTTCGGGGATCGTGTGGTTGATCACGTGGGTCACATCGTTCACGTCGATGCCGCGCGCGGCGACGTCGGTCGCGATGAGGACGTCCTTCTTGCCGGCTTTGAACGCGGCCATCGAGCGTTCGCGGCTTTCCTGGCTCATGTCGCCGTGGACGGCGCCCGCGTTGAACCCGCGGTCGCTGAGCTCATCGACGAGCTTCTGGGCGGCGCGCTTGGTGCGCGTGAAGATGACGGCCTTGCCGCGGCCCTCGGACTGCAGGATGCGGGCGATGACCTCATCCTTGTCGAGCGAGTGCGCGCGGTAGACAAGGTGACGGATGTTGGCCTGCGTGAGGCCCTCGTCGGGATCGTTCGCCCGCATGTGGATGGGGTTGGTCATGAAACGGCGGGCGAGGGCGACGATCGGCCCGGGCATCGTCGCGGAGAACAGCTGCGTGTGGCGCACCTGTGCGACCTTCTGGAAGATCTTCTCGATGTCGGAGAGGAATCCGAGGTCGAGCATCTTGTCGGCTTCGTCCAGGACGACCTCGGTCGCGTTCGACAGGTCGAGGAGGCGCTGGTTATTGAGGTCGATCAGTCGACCGGGCGTGCCGACGACGATCTGCGCGCCGGCCTTGAGCTGTTCGATCTGGCCCTCGTACGCCTTGCCGCCGTAGATCGCGACGACGCTGGTCGCGCGGTTCTGCGTCAGCATGTCGATGTCTTCGTACACCTGCACGCACAGCTCGCGGGTCGGCACGACGATGAGCGCCTTGACGCCCGGCTCGGGGGTGAGACCGAGGCGCTGAACGACGGGGATGCCGAAGCCGAAGGTCTTGCCGGTTCCGGTCTTGGCCTGGCCGATGATGTCCTGGCCGGGGAGGCCGAGCGGAATCGTCTGCTCCTGGATCGGGAACGCGTCCACGATGCCCTTTGCCGCGAGTGCGTCGACGATGTCCTGGTCGACGCCGAGTTCGGCGAAAGTCGTCATATTGTCATGCCTGTCTGGCGGTGAGAAGCCGCCGGTGAAGATATCCACGCCCTTCACTCAGCCACAGGCGCGGTGGCCCCGATCCATCGCCGGGACGGCCTCAGCCTACCTGAGCGCACCGGACGGGCCCGCGTATGGAGCGCAGTGGCGTTTATGCTGTCCTCGTGGTGACCTGGCCCTGGCAGCGCGATCGCGCGGCCGCGCGAACGCTGAAGCTGCGTTCGCGCGGCGACTTCGGCGACGTCAGCCGTGTGGATTTCGAGGAACTCGCACCCGATATCGACACCTTCCTGGGTCAGGCGGCGTACCTGCAGTTGGGGTATTTCGAGACGCTGAGCCAGCTGATCGCGCCGACACCGGAGCTCTCCCACAAGGAATCGCTGTCGCTTGCGGCGGGTGCCGCGCTCATCAAACACCGCGGCCTCGTGAAGCTCATCCGTGACCGGCACGACGATCCGCTGGAGATCATGCTCCCGTTTCGGGAGCCGTTGGACGCGTTCCGCCGGGAGACCCACGGTGCGCGCCCACTCGAGACGATGCTCACCGTCCACATCACCGCAGGCATGTTGGACGACTTCTACCTCGCGCTCGCGGCAAGCTACGGCGCGACGGGGGAGCGGGCGGCGGAGATCCTGCGCGCCGACGACGATCGTCAGGCGCTCACGCAGATCATCGCGGATGCGATCGCATCGGATGCGGAATGGAAATCACTGCTGGCGCTGTGGGGTCGACGCCTGGTCGGCGACACGCTGTTGATCGCGCGCGGAGCGCTCGGACCTCAGACTCTCGACGCCGCGGAGGAGAAGAAGGTCGAACCCGTCTTCACGGATCTCCTCGCGGCGCATTCGCGGCGCATGTCCGCGATTGGTCTTGACGCCTGATCAGGCGATTTTCAACCGGAGACGCTCCTGGGCATCGTGCTGGGCACGGGACCGGGTGAGAAGGACCAGCATGATCGGCACCACGATCCCGGGGACGACGATCGACAGCACCCAGATCCAGGGGTTGTCGGCGCCGATGCCCGCCCACGTGAGCGCGAGCCATGTGAACCCGCCGACGCTGGCGCCGACGATCGGCGACAGCGCGGTGCCGCGCGCGTCTCGTCCGGGCTGCAGGAAGTGCAGGACACCGCCGATCGTGGCTCCGAAGATGAAGCCCAGCAGGATCTCCATGGCGGCCGCCCTCAGAGGACGAAGCCCACGCGGCGGGACTCTTCGGTCCCGACCTCGATGAACGCGATCCCGGCCGTCGGCACGATGTAGGAGTTCCCCTTGACGTCGGTGAAGCTGACGGCGGCGGTGCCACCCTCGATCGCTGCCGTCACGGACTTCTTGACGGAGTCAGCCGATTCTGCCGACTCGAAACTGAGCTCGCGAGCGGTGTTCGCAATGCCGATGCGGATCTCCACGGTGGTGCCACGTCCTTAATTGCCGGTTCGAGGGCCCGCAGGAGCGGGCGTATCTCGACTCTACGACACGCCCAGCGGCCATCGGCCGCCCGGCGGGCGTGGTCTGCACGCTGACGGCGAACGCGCCGCCGAGCATCGGTGTCGGCGGCGCCGGATAGCGTGGAACCATGACTTCGTTGCCGCTTGATCCCGCGCAACAGGCGGTCATCGACCTCGACGTGACGGCATCCGGCGTCGTGGTGGGCGCGCCGGGAAGCGGCAAGACGACGACGATCATCGAACGTGTCGCGGCGATGATGGCGCTCGGTGTGCGACCCGACGAGATCCTCGTGCTCACGCCCACACGCCAGGCGGCGACGGCGCTCCGTGATCGTCTTGCCCTGCGTGTGCGGGTCGCCACGCCGGGGCCGTTGGCGCGATCGGTCGCCGCGTTCGCATATCAACTCGTGCGCGGACACGCCGTGGGAGCAGGGCTCGAACCTCCGCAGCTTTTGACCGGTCCCGACGAGGATCGCATCGTCCAGGACCTTCTCGACGGCGATGCGGAAGACGAGGCGGCGGGCAACATCCCGCGCTGGCCCGCGTGGCTCACCCCCGACATTCGCGGTACGCGCGGGTTCCGCACGGAGGTGCGCGCGTTTCTGGCGGAGTGCACGACGCTCGGAATCGAGCCGGCGGACCTCGCTGAGCTCGCCGCGCGCCAGGACCGGGGCATCTGGGCATCGTTGGCGACCTTCGCTGCCGAGTACCACGCCGTGCGCGCCGATATGCGCGGCGCCCACCGCGACGCCGCGGGCCTCGTGCGTGAAGGTGTCGGGCTGGCCCGGATGCCGGCGCCTGCGGCACCCGGCGCGCTGACGACGTTGCGGGCACTGATCGTCGACGACGCGCAGGAACTCACGCTGGGCGGAATCGAACTGCTGGAAGCCTGTCGCGCCCGCGGTATCGCGGTGCTCGCCTTCGGTGACCCGGACGTAGGCTCTGGATCGTTCCGCGGCGCCACGCCGCAGAACTTCGCCCGGCTGGCGCGCGGCCTCCCGCTGCATGTTCTCGGCGCGCCGCATCGGGGGACGCCGGCGCTCCGCGATCTCGCCGCACAGGTCACGAGCCGCATCGGGGCGGTCGGCGTCATCGCGCACCGCCGCGCGCCGGACCCGGGAGATCCGGACGGGTCGATCCGCGCATTCGCCCTGCGCTCATCGGGGGAGGAACTCGACACGATCGCACGGTTGCTCCGAGAACGCCATGTCCACGACGGGGTCCCGTGGGAACACTGCGCCGTCATCGCACACGACAGTCGTCAGGTGGTCACGCTGGAAGCAGAACTGTCGGCGCGGGATGTGCCGACAGCCGCCAGCGGGCAAGGACGCACCCTCGGTGACATGCGCGCCGTGCGGGAGCTGCTCCTGCTGATCGAGCTCGCGGCGCGGGATGAGTGGCACGGCGACGAACCCACCGAGGTACTCCGCCACGGCGGATTGGACGGTATCGAGGTGCGGCGGCTGCGCATGGCGCTGCGGCACGATGCGCTCCGGCAGCACGATGCGGAGACCGGATCCCCGGTTCCCTCGGCGCGCGACTTGCTGGCGTCCGGGCTCCGGCATCCCCTCGAATTCGAGTTGCTGGATACGCGGGAGGGGCGACGCGCCGCCCGCATCGCCGAGACCGTCGCGCTCCTGCGCGAACAGATCGCCGACGGAGCGACGGCCCACGAACTGCTGTGGACGACGTGGGAGCGCTCGGGACGTGAAAGGTCGTGGCGAGACGCGGCGGCCGGCCACGGACCGTTGGCAGATCAAGCCGGGCGCGACCTCGATGCCGTCGTCGCGCTCTTCCACGCAGCCAAACGACACGGGGAGCGCGAGGACGGAACCGCGCCGATCGCGTTCGTGCGCGGCATCCTGCAGTCCGACGTCGCGGAGGATCGCCTCAGCGCGCCGACCCCCGGCGGGGTCGTATCGGTTCTGACCCCTGCCGGTGCCCTCGGTGGCGAGTTCGACACGGTCGTGATCGCCGGGGTGCAGGACGGCGTCTGGCCGAACCTCCGCCCGCGCGGTGGCCTGCTGGAGACGTGGCGTCTCGCGACGGCCGGCGAGGACCAACCCGTCGATGCGCTCGACCTCCGTCGCGGTGTGCTCCATGACGAGTTGCGGCTGTTCGTGCGTGCCGTCTCGCGGGCGCAGTCGCGCCTGATCGTCACGGCGGTCGATGATGACGACACGGGGCCGAGCGTGCTGTTCGAGTTCCTTCCGCCGGCTGAGGCCGCGCCGCGGAGTGCGGAGCATCCACTGTCGTTGCGCGGGCTGGTCGCCCAGTATCGCCGCGCGTTGACCGATCCGCGCACGACAGCGGCCACGCGCGCCGACGCCGCGGGTCAATTGGCGCTCCTCGCCGAGGCGGGTGTGGCCGGGGCCGATCCGCAGCAGTGGTACGGGATTGCGCCGCCGACCGCGCGCGGGCCGCTGATCGACCTGTCCCTCGAGCAGGCGCGGGTGTCGCCGTCGAAACTCGAGGCGATCGACGTGTGCCAGCTCAACTGGGTCATCGGCGACCTCGGCGGCGATGCCGGCAGCGTCGGAGCGGGCCTGGGCACGCTGATCCATGCCGCGCTCGAACACGCCGAGGGCGCCGACGAGGCGGACCTCTGGCGCACGGTCGAGAGTCGGTGGTCGGAGCTCGAGTTCGAGGCGGTGTGGATCGAGCGCGCCGAACGCACCCGCGCACGTGATCTGGTGGCCCGCCTGAGCCGCTACCTCCGCGACGCGCAGGCCGCCGGGACGAGCCTCCTGGGAGCCGAGCCCCGGTTCGAGCTGGAGGTGCCGGTCGCCGGCGCCGCTCTGCCGTCGGTCGTGAGCGGGACGATCGACCGTGTCGAACTGACGGCGGAAGGCACGGTCGTCATCGTCGATTTGAAAACCGGGCGCACACAATCGACGAGTGCGACAGCGGCCGTCGACAATCCGCAGCTGAGTGCGTATCAACTCGCGTTCGAGAACGGAGCGATCCCCGCGGCAGCCGGTCACCCGTCCGGCGGGGCGAAGCTCCTGGTGTTGAGGGCCAACCGGAACGGACCGTACTCGACGCCTCTGCAGGAGCCGTTCGACGATGACCGCCGCAGCGCGTTCGTCGATCGCATCGGCGACGCCGTGCGGATCATGGGTGGGCGCGAGTTCCTTGCTCCGTACGAAGCGCATTGCCGGGACGACCACACTCATGGGCTCTGCCGCATCCACACGATCGGGCCGGTGAGTAGTTCATGACCACGTCGCAGACATCAGCGCCGCCGATCTCACCCGAGGCGATCGCGGCCGCCCTGGGGCAATTCCCGCCGACCGCCGAGCAATCCGCGGTCATCGCCGCACCGCTCAGGCCCGCCCTCGTCGTCGCGGGGGCCGGCAGCGGAAAGACCGAGACCATGTCGGGCCGCGTGGTCTGGCTCGTCGCGAACGGTCACGTGCGGCGCGACGAGGTTCTCGGGCTCACGTTCACCCGTAAAGCCGCGGGTGAGTTGGCCGAACGCATCCAACGCCGCCTGAACCGGCTCGCCGAGTTCGAACAGCGCGGACTGTTGCCCGTCATCGAGCAGCGCTATCGCGACGGGCGACTCGACATGTTCGCGCGCATCGAGCGCGAGATGACCGGTGCCATGGCCGACGCCGCGCGCCGCGCCGCCCTCGATGCGCTCGCGGAGGGGAGCACCCCGCAGCCGGCCGACGCGGACGCGTTGCTGCACCGCCCGACGGTCGCGACCTACAACAGCTTCGCCGATCAGCTCGTGCGGGAGAACGCCGTGCGCATCGGTCGTGACGCGGAGTCCGTCATCCTCAGTGAGTCCGCCGCCTGGTTGCTCATGCGCAGCGTCGTCCATGCCGCCGATGATCCGCGGCTCGAGACGATCACATACCGGCCGTCCACGATCATCGATGCGGCCTTGCGGATCGCGCGCGACGGGGTCGACAATCTCGCCGATCTCGACGAGATCGCGGCGTTGCCGGCACGCCTGGCACAGGTCCGTGAGCGACCATCCACGCGCAAGGGGACGACGGTGTATGCCGACGTCGAGAAAGCGCTCGTCGCCGTCGGCGGGCTGGAGGTGCTGACCTCCCTGGCACGCGAGTACGACGCGCAGAAGCGCCGACGCGGTGTCATCGATTTCTCCGATCAGGTCGCCGGTGCGCTGCAGATCGTGCGCGCGCACCCCGCCGTGGCCGCCGAGGTCCGTGAGCGATATCGCGTCGTGCTGCTCGACGAGTATCAGGACACGTCGGTCGTGCAGAGCGACCTGCTCGCTGCGCTGTTCGCCGATTCCGCCGTCATGGCCGTCGGCGATCCCCACCAGTCGATCTACGGCTGGCGGGGCGCGAGTGCCGGCAACCTCGGTGGATTCGCGGGGGCGTTCTCCGCGTCCGGCGCCGCAGAGAACTACTCATTGGTGACGAGTTGGCGCAACAGCGAACGCGTGCTGGACGCGGCCAACGCGGTCCTGGCCCCTCTCGCGACGCGCACGCCCGTGCGCGTCGACGCACTTCGGCCACGCCCGGCCGCTCCCGCCGGACACGTCACGGCCGCGTTCGAGGGGGACGTCGACGCCGAAGCCGACCGCGTGGCTGCGTGGTTCGCGGATGTCCGCGCCGGCCGAGCCGCGACGGGCGCCGCGACGACCGGCGCCATTCTCTTCCGCGCCAAGAAGCACATGGTCCGCTTCGCGGACGCTCTCGGGCGACGCGGCATCCCGCACCGCATCCTGGGCCTCGGCGGACTCCTCTCCACGCCCGAAGTCGTCGATGTCGTCGCGGCGCTCCGCGTCATCAGCGACCCGCGCGCGGGGTCGGCCCTGATCCGGTTGCTGAGCGGTCCGCGGTGGGGCATCGGTCTCCCCGACCTTCGCGCATTGGCCGCGCTCGCGCGGCGCATCGGGCGCAGTGACGCGACACTGCACGCCTTGGACGCCGATGTCCTCGCGCGCCTGCGGAGCGCCGGCGAAGACAGTGCGTCGCTTGTCGACGCCGTCGACTTCCTCGGTCGGCAGGACGATGATCATGGCTGGCTCACCGACTTCACACCCGCCGCCCGCACGCGACTGCGCGAAGCGGCAGCTGTCTTCGCGGGGCTCCGGCGGGCGGCCGGCATCCCCGTGCCGGACCTCGTGCGTCTGATCGAGGTCGAACTGCGGCTGGACATCGAGCTGGCTGCCAATGATGCGCGTGGCCCCGCCCGCGTCGCCGGCGACCAGCTACGCACGTTCGTCGACGAGCTGCACGGCTTCCTGGCAGCGGACGAGAGCGGTTCACTACCCGCGTTGCTGGCCTGGCTCGACCGCGCCGAGCGCGTCGATGAGTTCGCTCCGCGTACCGAACCACCCGAAGACGATGTCGTGCAGCTCCTCACGATCCACGGTTCGAAGGGACTGGAATGGGATGCTGTCGCGGTCGTGCGCTTCGTGGAAGACGAACTGCCGGCCAAACCCCGGGAAGGGCTCGGGTGGCTTCGTTTCGGCGTGCTGCCATATCCGTTCCGCGGCGATCGGGCGTGGTTGCCGCGCCTCGCCTGGGAGGAAGACGAAGCCCCCACACAACAGGATCTGCGAACCGCGCTGGCGGACTTCGCGTTGGCGCTCAAGGACCGACAGCTCGACGAAGAGCGCCGTCTCGCCTATGTCGCGGTCACCAGGGCGCGTGACCATCTGCTGCTGACCGGTTCGGCGTGGGCGGGAACGAAGACACCCCGCGGTCCCAGTCCGTTTCTCGCGGAGATCACCGATGCCCTCGCGCTGCCGCTCGACGTTCCCGAACCGGGCGAGGACCCCTATCTGGACCAGAGCCGATTGCTGTCCTGGCCGATCGATCCGCTCGGCGCACGCCGTGAGGCGGTGACGGCCGCCGCAGACCGGGTGCGCGCGGCGGCGGAGGGTCCGCCGGCGACGGCATCCCGAGATCTCACGCTGCTGCTCGCCGAACGTGCCGAGCGTGCTGCCGGGGTTCGGGCCGTCGCCCCGGTGCGGGTACCCGCCTCGCGGTACAAAGACTTCGTCAGTGACTATGCGAGCACCGTGCAGGCGATCGCCCGCCCGCTCCCCGAGCGCCCGTATCGTCAGACACGGCTCGGCACGCTGTTCCACGCGTGGGTCGAGGAGCGCTCCGGGTTGACCGGGTCGGGACCGTCGGTCGACGACGCGCTCTGGGAGCTCGACGAAGACCAGATCGGCGGTCCGGATGCCGACGCGCGCGCGCTCGATGAGCTCAAGGCGCGCTTCCTCGCGTCGGAGTGGGCGACGCTTGCTCCGATCGAGGTCGAGGTGGAGATCGATGTCGCCCTCGACGATCTGCTCGACGACGGGCGCCCGCACATCGCGATCTGCAAGCTCGATGCCGTCTATCGGCGTGGAGAGCGGATCGAGATCGTCGATTGGAAGACCGGGCGTCCCCCGCGAACGGCACGTGAGCGTGAGGACCGCCTCCTGCAATTGAGGCTGTACCGCCGCGCGTACCACGAGCGCAGCGGAGTGCCACTCGCGCAGATCGACGTCGTCCTCTACTACGTCGCGGACGACGTCATCGTCCGCGACTGAATCCGCGCCGAGTCTCAGGCGGTGTCGGTCCAGCGGCGCAGTGCATTGCGCGCTGCGGCATCGGGATCGTCGTCTGTGCCGTCGTCGCTGTCATCGCGAGCAGCCGCGGCCTCGCCGGTATCGCCGCGCAGCGGAGCCCAATCGGACATCTCGATCGGAGCCGTGGGGATGCCGGCGGCATCCAGCTCTTCCGGACTGAAGGATGCGAGGGACTCCGCGTCGAAGGCGTCGGTCTCCATGGAGATATGTCCGAGGTCGCCCGTTGTCGCGGGGACGCGACCGAGGACCGCGATCGCATCATCCACTGACACGGTCTCGTGAGCGAGCGGCGGCTCATCCCGAACGCTGTCCTCGAGCGCCGTCAGCAGAGCGACGGCGTCGGCGACGACCGACTCGGCGCCGGCAGAGTGTCCGTGGACGAGCCACTTCGCGAACTCCAGCTCGGCGTGCAAGCGGGCGCGCGCCACGAGCAGACCATCGGGTGCGCGGTGCGACAGGCGGGTGTACGTGTCGACGACGTCCTCGCGAGCGTCGGGGGCAGACGATGTCCACCGCAGATCCACGGCGGGGTCGCCGACACTCAGACCGCCCCAGGAGAGCAGGCCCGTGACGTGCGGTGCGCCGTCCTCGTCGTCTTCCAGGACGAAGGATGCCGGGTCCACCCCGCCGAGGGTCACGGTCGTCTCGAATCGCCACAGCGGCTCGGATCCGAGCGCCGTGCTCCAGCGGCGGAGCAGTCCGAACGGGAGGTGACCGGTCGCTTCGGCTCGATCGAGCAGTCGCTCGGCGTCGTCGCGCACCTGCGCGGAGGTCTGAACGGGAAGCCCCGCATCGCGGATGACCGTCACGGGCAGGTCATGGACCCGTGCGATGGCGGCCGCAAGCGCCGTTGCAACACCGTCTCCGGCCGGCACGTGCATCGCATCGACGCGGTAGCCGGGGAGGAGGGTCTGGACGACGGCGTGCACGCCGTCGACAGCGGTTTCGCCGAGCACGTCGGGGGCGCCGAAGGGGAGCACGCCGCGCACGCCGGCCGTGAGGGCCTTCAGCGCGTGGGCCTCGGCGCGCAGGGCGACGTCGGCGTCTCGGTCGGTGGGGACACGCACGACGACGCGTCGTCCGTCGTCGAGGGTCGCGATCGCGCTGTCGTAGCGACCGGTCGTGCCCTCGGTCAGCGGACCGACGCCGACCACGGTCGCGCGGGGCAGAGCGGAGGTCACCGACGCGGCTAGAGTGAGGGGTGAGCGTGCCATGACCCCAGGGTAGGTGCGCGGCGGCGTGAAGTATCCGTGCCACGCCCGGCATTCGCACCGTGCCTGGTGAGAGAGGTTCGCGATGACACCCCTGAACGACCTCGGACTTCCGGCTTTGGCCCGCGCCACGATCGATCGGGCAGCCGACGAACGCACGCGCGAGGGCCTCCTCGAGGCGTTGCGGGCCGATCCCACGACGCGAGTCGTCGCGTTACAGGGCGACCAGGCCCCGCTCCAGCCCGGCCGGGGCGCGCCGGCACTGTTGCTGGTTCCTCCGTCGGCGATCTCGGAGGGGGCGCAGTGGGCGTTCTTGGGTCGCGACGAGGATGGCTCCGCGCGACTCGTGGCCGCCGTCGCAGCCGCAACCGAACGTCCCGTTGATGCGGAGGACTGGGGGAGTCTGCGAGCCGTCGGCGGTGAGCTTTCACCGGTCGAATCGGGCCTGTTGGTGGAAGCCGTCGCGCTCGGCCGCTGGTTGCTCGACGCGCCGTTCTGTCCCGCGTGCGGGGGGCGCACGATCGTCCGCACGGCGGGCTGGTCGCGGAGCTGTCCCGACTGCGGGCGCGACCACTTCCCGCGCACCGACCCGGCCGTCATCGTCGCGGTCGCCTCGGCCGACGGCTCCCGCCTGCTCCTCGGGAAGAACGCGATGTGGAAGGACCGCAACGTCTATTCGACGTTCGCGGGATTCGTGGAAGCGGGAGAATCCGCCGAGGCGACGATCGTCCGCGAGGTGCACGAAGAGGCCGGCGTCATCGCCCGGGACATCCGCTACCGGGGGTCGCAAGCGTGGCCCTATCCGCGCTCACTCATGCTGGGGTTCCACGCCGCCGCCCTCGATGACGCCGCCGCACGACCCGACGGGGAGGAGATCGTCGACGTCCGATGGTTCTCGCGTGCCGAGCTCACGGCGGCTCTGGCGGGAGAGGCCGACTTCGCGTTGCCTGGGACGGCATCCATCGCCCGTCGGCTCATCCTCGACTGGGTGGAGCATCCGGAGTGAACGATCGCGCGCTGGAAGGTCTCGACGACCGGCAGCGCGAAGCAGCGTCGCTGCTCCGCGGCCCGGTGTGCGTGCTCGCGGGCGCCGGTACCGGGAAGACCCGGGTCATCACTCATCGCATCGCGCACGGCGTCGACACCGGGGCATATTCCCCGGGCCGTGTCATGGCCGTCACCTTCACGACCAAGGCCGCCGGTGAGATGCGCGGTCGCCTCCGCGCGCTCGGGGTGGAGGGGGTCGCCGCCCGCACGTTCCACGCGACCGCTCTTGCCCAGCTGAACTTCTTCTGGCCACAGTTGGCGGGCGACGTGGCCCCGGCGATCATCGACAACAAGGTGCGCGTCCTCGGTCAGGCAGCCGACGGCCTGGGTCTACGGCTCGACGCGCCGACGCTCCGCGACGTGGCCGGGCGCATCGAGGCCCGGAAAGTCCGGATGATCTCGATCGATCGCGACGCCGCTGAGCATCCGACCGGACTCCCCGGGGCCGACGTGCAGGCGCTCGCCGATCTGCAGCGCGCTTACGAGAAGGTCAAGGACGAACGGCGACAGCTCGACTTCGAGGACGTACTGCTCGCGTGCGCGGGGATGGTCGAAGCCGAGCCTCGAGTCGCCGCCGCCATCCACGAGCAGTACCGGCATCTGACGGTCGATGAGTACCAGGACGTGTCGCCGGTACAGGCGCGGTTGCTGGACCTGTGGCTGGGTGATCGCCAGGACTTCTGCGTCGTCGGCGACGCGAGTCAGACGATCTATTCCTTCGCGGGGGCAGATCCTCGGTTCCTCCTCGAATTCGGCGACCGGTACGGCGATGCGCAGATCGTGCGCCTCGAGCGCAACTATCGATCCGATGCCGCCGTCCTCGCCGTCGCGAACGAGCTCATGCGGGGTCGCCCCGGCGCGCTCGTGCTGTCGGCCGCGGTCCGTCCGGACGCGCCGCCCAGGTCGGGTGCGGAGCCCACCGTGACGGCCTTCCCGGACGACACGGCAGAGGCGGACGGGGTGGCGGCCGCGATCGCGGCGCAGATGAGTGCGGGGACGGATGCCCACGACATCGCCGTGCTCTACCGCGCCAACGCGCAGTCGGCGCCGTTGCTGGCCGCGTTGGCCGCACGCGGGATTCCTGCCTCGGTCCTCGGCGGCAAGCGGTTCTTCGACCTCCCCGAAGTCCGCCAGGCGGTCATGGCCCTGCGGGGGGCATCGGTCGCTCCGCTGGAGACGACCTTCGTCGCCGCCGTCCGCGATGTCCTGCGTTCCCTCGGCCTCACCGATGATCCTCCGCCGGCCGGCGGGGCGCTTCGGGATGCCTGGGAGGCGCGAGCTGCCGTCCTCCGGCTCGCCGAGGAGGCGCCGGCCGGGACCTCGCTGCGCGCCTTCACAGATGAACTGCTCGCCCGCGCGAAGAGCCAGCACGAACCCACGCTGCGGACCGTCACCTTGGCGACGCTGCACGCCGCCAAGGGGCTCGAGTGGGAGCACGTGCACCTTGTCGGGATGAGCGAAGGCCTTTTGCCGATTTCGTACGCGACCACGTTCGAACAGGTCGACGAAGAGCGCCGCCTCGCGTACGTCGGAATCACGCGGGCCGGTCGAACGCTGTCGCTGTCGTGGTCGCAGGCGAGCGGGTCGCGACCTCGCCAGATGTCGCGATTCCTTCAGGAGATCGGCACCAGCACTCTGCGTGCGGCCGGTGGCCGTGCCAGCTCCGGCGGACGTCCGCGGAGCGGACGCTGACCGACGCCGCGTGAGGGCTCGCTCCGGTCACCAGACGTCCGGCGAGGATGCCGGCTTCCCAGAGCAGCGCGCGGTCGGTGCGCATCGCGCCGCGCGCGAGCATCTGCGCCGCCAGCAGCGGCCAGCTCGGATCGGCGTCGCGCCGATGAGCGTGTGTGCAGGCCAGACACGCCGTGACGCCGGGGATGACGAAGGGACCGACCGTCACACGGTCGCCGGCGAGCTCGAGCGGGAGATGCGGCACGTCCCGCGCCATCAGTGTGGCGGCACGGCGCGGTTCGACCAGGCGATGGGCGACGACGATCACGGGCACAGTCGGATCGGGATGAGCCTGTGCCCATCGGGTGGTCGCCACGACCTCCACCCCGCCGACCTCGAGAGCGTCGGTGAGCGCATCGGCGTCACCGATGTCGATGTCGGCCGGCAGTTCGACGCACACCCGCGGCCGCGGCGGCGTGCCCACCGTGAGCGCGGGTGAGATCCTCGCCACGAACGCCGCAGCGGCGTCGGCCGGCGCACCCGCGACCCTCGCCAGCGGCAAGATCATCGCATCGGGGATGCCGTCGTGCAGCGCCGACAGCAGACTCTCCTGCCACGGGGTGACATCGTCGACACGAATACCCGGCTCGGACCCCAACTGCAGGCTCGACGGCGTGCGCCAGAGTGGTGCGTGCGAGGGTGCCAGTCGGAGCATGTGCCGATTGTGCCGCGGATGCTGCGGCCGACGCTTCAGCTCTCCACAGCAGCACGTGTCAGACCGGGCGCGGGTCCTCCGGAGTGTCCGAGTCGCCCGTATCGGCGGAGTCGGGCCCCTCGGCGCGATCGGCCCCGTTCAGCAGTGCATCAAGGGCATCGTCGAACGCATCGCGTTCGGGCTGTTCTCCGCGCGCCCGTGCCTGCAGACGTGCGACGAGCGCCGCCGGGTCGTCGATGTCGGCGGCCTCCGGCATGAGATCGGGATAGTCCCACAGGCTGTCGCGGTCGGCGGTACCGACCGCATCACCGACGGCACGCCACATCGCGGCGGCCTCGCGGAGGCGCCGAGGACGCAGTTCGAGTCCGACGAGCGACCCCATGGCTTGTTCGGCGGGGCCGCCGACGGCGCGGCGGCGGCGCACGGCCTCGGCGATCTTCGCCGCTTCGGGCAGCCGTGCGGTCGCATCGGCGGTGACGACGTCGACCCAGCCTTCGATCGTGGCGAGCAGGTTCTCGAGGCGGCTGAGGGCGGCATCCTGCTCCGCCGTGCGCTGCGGCAGGAGAGCTCCGGACTCGAGCGCCGTGCGGAGCTCGTCGGGCGAGGAGGGATCGAACCGTGACGCGAGGTCTTCGAGCGCGCTCGTGTCGACATGGATGCCCCGAGCGAACTCGGTCACTTGCGAGATCACATGCAGGCGCAACCAGCGAGCGTGGCGGAAGAGACGGGCGTGGGCGAGCTCGCGCGTCGCGAGGTACAGCGCCAGCTGATCGCCGTCCACCTCCAGGTCCCGACCGAAGTCGGCGAAGTTCTGCGGCACGATCACGGCCTCACCGTCCGGCAGGATCGGGATGCCCACGTCACCGCCGGAGACGACCTCGAGCGATAGGCGGCCGATGACCGCACCCAGCTGGGCGGCGAACAGCGAGCCGCCGATTCGGCGCATGAACTGCCCCGCTCCGGCGATCATGCCCTTCATCTCTTCCGGGGTCTGCTCGTCGATCGCGGCGGTCAGCGCGCCGGCGATCGAATCCGCGACCGGCTCGGCCAGCTCCTGCCACACCGGCAGGGTGGCCTCGACCCACTGACCGCGGGTGATGGCCCGAGGTGGGTGCGGCAGGTCCGAGATCGTGGTGGCTTCGCTCAACCACAGGGTCGCGAGGCTGAACGCCTGGTCGAACTCCTGACGGTTCCCGGCGGTGATGCTGAGTCCGTCCTTGTTGGCGAGGTGCAGCGCGCTCGTCTTCGCGGCGGACCAGTCGATGCCGTCCCCGCCGGCCGTGAACGCCGCCTGCATCTGCTGCATCATCTGTTGCAGCATCGCGGGATCCACCCCGAGCCCGGACAGCGCCTCCAGGCGGCTCGGATCGAGCCCTTCGGCGCCCCCGCCGAGGATGTTGCGGAGCATCTCCGCGAACTGGTCCTCGGGGGACCGGTCGTCGGGGCGGTCGAGATTGTCATCAGCCATGTCAGGCGCCTTTCAGCGGGCAGAACTCGTCGCGCTCTACGCTAGTCGCACGTCCTCTCGCCCCGGCCCGGATCGGGCCCGGTAGAGGATCTCCCGTGTACGCCGGTCGCGAACGACCGGCCAGGAAGGCTCCTCCGTGGCACTGTTCGACGAGAACACGACGATCGTTCCCGCCCCGCGGCGGCAGCTTCCCCGGGCGACCGTTGCCGGTATCTGGGCGCTCACGATCGCTCTGTTCGCGTTGCTCGCGCTGACCTTTCTGCCGAGCTCGTTCGTCATCCAGCAACCCGGCCCCGTCTTCAACACTCTCGGAACCGTCACCAGCAACAGCGGTGACGAGGTCCCGTTGATCAGCATCGAGGGGGCCGAGACGTTCGAGACCGCCGGTTCACTGGACCTGCTGACGGTCCAGGTCGTCGGCAATCGCGACCGCACGCCGTCGTGGTTCGAACTCGCCTCGGCATGGTTCGACTCCTCGCGCGCTGTTATCCCTCTCGACGATGTCTTCCCCGAGGGGCAGAGCACGGACGAGCGCAACGAGGAGAGCGCGGTGATGATGGTCGACTCGCAGAAGGAAGCGACCGCCGCCGCATTGACCGAACTCGGCTACGACGTGAACGCGATGGTGCGCGTGTACTCGCTCACCGAGGACTCCGCCGCGCAGGGGATCCTCCAGCCCGACGACATCATCCGCGCCGCGAACGGTACGCAGGTCACCGAGACCGAGGAGCTGCGAAAAGTCATCAACGACCGCGACGGCGCACCGGTCGACCTCACGATCGAACGCGACGGTCGGACGCTGACGAAGACCGTGACGCCGACGCAATCGTCCGTCGACGGTGAGACCGTGTGGCTCGTGGGCATCTCGACGATGCACGATTACGACTTCCCGATCGACGTGACAATCCAGCTCGACAACGTCGGTGGACCCAGCGCCGGTCAGATGTTCGCCCTGGGGATCATCGACACACTCACCCCGGGGGAGCTCAACGGCGGCCAGGACATCGCCGGCACAGGAACGATCGACGCCGCGGGCACGATCGGCGCGATCGGCGGCGTTCGTCAGAAGATGTACGGTGCGGTCGATGCCGGAGCCGACTACTTTTTGACGCCGGAGACGAATTGCGGCGAGGTCGTCGGTCACATTCCGCCGGGCCTGCAGGTGTTCTCCGTGGCGACCTTGGATGATTCGCTCGCGGTCCTCACCGCGATCCGCGAGGGCGACGACCTCGCCGACCTGCCGACCTGCCAGTAGCGCGTCCGGTCGCAGAAGGCCCGCTTAGGATAGAAGAGTGACCACGACCTCAGCGCCGACACAGGCCACGCCCAGTCCCTTCCGACGTGCGATCGGAATCACGCTTGCCGTGATTGCCGTGATCGTCGTGGGGTTCTTCATTTTCGCCAGCCTGTACGCCGATTGGCTGTGGTTCGACCAGCTCGGGTTCGAAAGCGTCCTGTGGACGCAGTGGACAGCGCGGGTCGTGATGTTCCTCGTGGGCTTCGTCGCGATGGCGGCGCCGGTGTTCCTGGCCATCCAGCTCGGCTACCGCCTGCGCCCCGTCTACGCCCGTCTGAGCTCGCAACTCGATCACTACCAAGAGGTCGTGGAGCCGCTCCGCCGCCTCGCCATGTGGGGCATTCCGATCTTCTTCGGCTTCTTCGCCGGCTTCGCGGCGTCTGCCCAGTGGGAGACGGTGTGGCTGTGGATGAACCGGGTCGACTCGGGCGACCTCGACCCGCAGTTCCAGTTGGACACCGGGTTCTACCTGTTCTCGCTGCCGTTCTTCACCTCGCTGCTGGGGTTCTTGTCGGCGGTGATCCTCGTCTGCCTGGTCGTCACGGTCCTCGTGACCTACCTCTACGGCTCGATCCGGGTCGGCCAGGGCGAACTGCGCATCTCCAAGCCCGCCCGCATCCAGCTGGCGATCATCGCAGGTATCTACCTGCTGGTCCAGGCGGCGAGCCTGTGGCTCGACCGGTTCAAGACGCTGACGACGCAGAGCGAGCGCATCACGGGTGCGACGTACGTCGACGTCAACGCGATCATCCCCGGGCTCACGATCCTCGCCGTCGCGGCGATCCTCGTGGCCGTGCTGTTCTTCGTCACCGCCGTCATCGGCCGCTGGCGCTTTCCGCTCATCGGTACCGGCCTGCTGATCGTCTCATCCCTCGTCGTCGGCATCGCCTACCCCTGGGTTCTCTCCAACATCCAGGTGCGTCCGAACCAGGAGACCCTGGAGAGCGAGTTCTACCAGCGCAACATCGACGCGACGCAGAAGGCGTACGGCATCGATGGACTGGAGAAGAGCGACTTCCAGGCCGTGACCGATGCGGAACCCGGTCAGTTGCGTGAGGACGCCGATACCACCGCATCCATCCGCATCATGGACCCGGCGATCATTTCGCCCACGGTTCGGCAGCTCGAGCAGTATCGCTCGTACTACCAGTTCACCGATCCGCTGGATGTCGACCGCTATCAGATCAACGGCGAGTCCCAGGACACCGTCGTCTCGGTGCGCGAGCTCAACCTCGAGCAGCTGGGAAACGCGGCTTCCTGGTACAACACGACCCTCGTCTACACGCACGGTTACGGCATGGTCGCGGCCAAGGGCAACGAGCGCACCGCCGATGGCAACCCCGTGTTCGTCGAGCGCGGCATCCCGGCGACGGGTGAACTCACGGACAGCGAGGACTACGAGCCGCGCGTCTACTTCGGCGAGACCTCGCCGCTGTACTCGATCGTCGGCGCTCCGGAAGGCTCGGAGAACATCGAGCTCGACTATCCGCGCGGTGAAGACGGAGCGGCGCAGACGAAGACCACGTTCACGGGCGATGGTGGTCCGCTGGTCGGCAGCATCTTCAACCGGTTGATCTATTCGCTGAAGTTCCAGGCGACCGACATCCTGTTCTCGGACGGCATCAACGACGACTCGCAGATCCTCTACGACCGTGACCCCATCACGCGCGTCCAAAAAGCCGCTCCGTATCTCGAGCTCGACAACGACCCGTATCCGTCGGTCGTGGACGGGCGGATCGTCTGGATCGTCGACGGCTACACGCTGAGCGCGGACTACCCGTACTCGTCGATCGTGAGCTTGCGTGACGCGATCAGTGACACGACGAACACCGCCCCCCGCGTCGCCCTCGACGACGTCAACTACATCCGCAACTCGGTCAAGGCCACCGTCGACGCGTACGACGGATCGGTCACGCTGTATGCGTGGGATGAGACCGACCCGCTCCTGGAGGCGTGGCAGAAGGTCTACCCGTCGACGCTCAAGCCGATCACCGAGATGAGCGGCGACCTGATGAGCCACGTGCGCTACCCGACGGACCTGTTCAAGGTGCAGCGCGCGATGCTCGGCACCTACCACGTCGATGACGCCGCGTCGTTCTACGCACGCGACAACGCCTGGAAGACCCCGAATGATCCGGTCTCCGACGTCGAGGTCCTGCAGCCGCCGTACTACCTGACGATGCAGATGCCCGGCCAAGAGTCGCCGACATACTCGATGTTCACGACCTTCATCCCCGGTGGCGAGGACACCCGCAACGTGCTCATGGGCTACCTGTCGGTCGATTCGGACGCCGGCGCCGCCGATGGCACCCGGAGCGACAGCTACGGCAAGCTCCGGATGCTCGAGATCAATGCCGAGACGCCCGTGCCCGGTCCCGGTCAGGTGCAGAATACGTTCGATGCCGATCCGAGCGTGTCCGCGTTCATCAACATCTTGAAGCAGGGGCAATCTGACGTCCTCAACGGTAACCTGCTGACTCTGCCGGTCGGTGGCGGTCTGCTCTACGTCCAACCGGTGTTCGTGCAGTCGTCGGGCTCGACGAAGCTGCCGACGCTTCAGAAGGTGCTCGTCGCGTTCGGTAACGAGGTCGCTTTCGAAGACACCCTGCAGGGCGCGCTCGACACGCTGTTCGGCGGCGACTCAGGTGCGAACGCCGGGGACGGCGACGCCACACCGGCGCCCGAGCCGACCGAGTCCGGCGACCCGGGGGAGGAAACCGGCGGGAGCACCGGCGGTACCGACATCGCCTTCCAGGCAGCTCTGGCCGACGCGCAGCAGGCGATGCTCGACCGCGACACGGCGTTGAAGGCCGGCGACCTCACCGCGTTCGCCGAGGCCGACGCCCGCTTGACGGCGGCCGTCACCCAGCTGCTCTCGCTCTCCGGCGAGTGAGCGTTCGCTGATCTGGTGGTGGCAGCTCAATCGGTGAGCAGCCACCACCAGATCAGCAGCAGCGTCACGATGAAGCCGGACAGCTGGTTGATCCAGAGGAAGCGGCGCCATCCCACGGTCGCGCGCTCGGCCTCGGCGTCGTCGAGGTTGCGGTAGGGCCAGACCGCCGCGAGGTAGGGGACCACGACGACGGCCGCAAGGGGCCCCGGCCAAGCGACGCCCAGCATCGTGAGTCCCGCGGCGGCGTAGCAGACGAGCGCGAACCGTACGGTCCATCGGGCACCGCGGGCCGTCGCGATCGAGGCGATGCCCGCCTCCCGATCGGCGACGACGTCTTGCACCGCGCCGAATGCGTGCGAGGCGATGCCCCAGAGAGCGAATGCGACGATCGCGAGAACAAGCGAGAGATCGGCGTCCGCGCCCCCCAGGACCAATCCGTAGACGGCGGGCGAGAAGAAGTGGATGCTGCTGGTCACCGAGTCGGCGAAGGGCCGCTCCTTCAGGCGCAGGGGCGGTGCGCTGTAGAACACGACGAAGAAGAGGCTCGTGACCAGCACGACCCAGGACAGCGGGCTGCCCACCGCGATGAGGTAGAGGACGAACGGAAGACACGACAGCCCCGCAGCCCAGAGTGTCACGCCGTGCAGACTGCGGTCGAGCACGGCGCCTTGAACGCCGCCTTTTCGGGGGTTGCGGAGGTCCGACTCGTAGTCGAACACATCGTTGATGCCGTACATGGCGAGGTTGTAGGGGATCAGGAAGAACAGCGTGCCGACGATCAACGTGATATCGATATCGCGCGTGGAAAGCAGATAGGCCGCCGCGAACGGGTAGGCCGTGTTGATCCAGCTCACCGGGCGGGACGAGACGATGAGGTGGCCGAGCACGCCGCGGCCGCTCATGCGCGACGCCCGCGTGAGGAGAGGACGAAGACCGCAGGAACGAAGAACGCCGCGCACACAGGGTACGAGAAGTCCTCGAGTGGGGCGAGGCCGATGCGGATGCCGGAGAGATGCTCGGGCGGGTAGGTGAACAGGCCCACGGCGATCATGATGTTGTCGAAGACGGCCGTGAGCACGACGAGGACGAGGGCGGCGATCGCGGAGGAGCCCATGCGTCTGCCGAAGGCAGGCCGACGTACCGTGGCGAGCGTCACGATGAGCGTCACGATCGCGAACGGGATGATCAGCAGCGCGTAGGTCACGGCATCCTTTCCCGTCGCCGTGTGCCGCGTCGTTCGGCGGCGGCCCAGACGGTCAGCGCGAGCTGACACAGGAACGCGAGGAAGAAGGGTTCCTCCAGTGGCAAGTGCGGCGCAAGGTCGATGCCGAGCAGGAGTGGACTGTCGCCCTTGACGAAAACGCCCGCCGCGATGCCGGCGATGTCCCAGGCGAGCAGCAGAGCGGTACCGGCGAGGACGGCCAGCGCCGCGCGGCCGGGCCGGTGCCAGAAGGCGAGCCGGAATCGGGCATCGAGCGCGGCAACCCCCGCCGCCGACAGGAGAATCGCGATCAGGTAGAGGCCCGGCATCAGCGGACGGACGCCGGTGCGTCGCGGTGGATGCGCTCCACGGCCAGTTCTGCCGAGATGAGGCACATCGGCAGCCCGATTCCGGGGAGAGCCGAGGCGCCCGCGTAGTACAGGCCGGCGACGCGGCGAGAGGCGTTCTTGGGGCGGAACATCGCGCTCTGTCCGAGCGTGTGGGCGAGGCCCAGTGAGTTGCCGCGCCACGCGTGCAGGTCGTGCGCGAAGTCGCCGGGGGCGATCGTGCGACGCACGCGGATGCGCGCGGCGAGATCCGGGATGCCGGCCCACTGCGCGAGCTGAGCGATCGCCCGATCGGCGGCTTCCTCCACGCGCGGGTCGCCGTCGCCATCGACGCCGCCACGACCGATCGTCGGGTCCGCGGGGATCGGAACGAGCATGAACACGTTCGAGGATCCCGCCGGAGCGACCGTCGGGTCGGTCACGCTGGGCGTGCAGACGTAGAGCGATGCCGGGTCCGGGATGCGGGGATCATCGCCGAAGATCGCATCGAACCCCTCCGACCACTCGCGCGTGAACAGGAGCGTGTGGTGGGCCAGTTCCGGCAGCTCGCCGTCGACACCGAGCAGGACGAGGAGCGCCCCCGGGCTGGGTGTGCGCTTATCCCACCAGCGTTGCGGGTACGTCTGGAGGTCCGGGGGGAGTAGGGCGGTCTCGGTGTGGTGGAGCTCAGCGGTCGAGACGACCAGGTCGGCATCGATGGTCTCGCCGGATTCGAGCTCGACGCCCGTGGCCCGGCGCCCGACGGTGGTGATGCGCCGGGCGGGCACGCCGGTGCGGATGGTCACACCGGCGGCACGCGCGAGGCGCTCGATCGCGTGGATGACTTCGATCAACCCGCCCGCGGGGTAGAGCACCCCCTGGCTCAGATCGAGATGGCTCATCAGGTGGTACAGGCTCGGCACGCCATACGGTGAGCCGCCGAGGAACACCGCCGGGTATCCGAGAATCTGCTGCAGGAGCGGATCGGAGAACCGCCGTTCGATGTGCCGCGACAGCGATGTGGTCAGCAACGGCGCGAGCTGGGGGAGTCGGCGCAGCACCTCGCGATCACGCAGGCCCGCCGTCGTGGCGTAGGAGTCGTAGAGGAAGCGTGAGACGGCGAGGTCATACGCCTCGCCCGCCGAATCGAGATACGCCTCGAGGCGGTCGCCCGAGCCGGGTTCGCGCTGCTCGAACAAGGCCCGCACCGAGGCGCGTCCGCTGACGACGTCGACGCGTTCGCCCGGACCATCACCGGTCGGTTCGGCATACACCCGGTACGCCGGTGTCAGCGGTGCGAGGTCGAGTTCGGCGGCCGCCGTCGTGCCGAGCAGCTCGAAGAACCGCTCGAACACCTCGGGCATGAGATACCAACTCGGGCCGGTGTCGAAGCGGAATCCGTCCTGCTCCCAGGACCCCGCCCGCCCACCGAGCTCCGCACGTCCTTCGACGAGCGTCACGTTCTGCCCCTCGTGAGCGAGGAGGGCTGCCGTGGCCAAGCCGGCGATTCCGCCGCCGATGATGATGACGTTCATTCGCTGGTCTTTCTCGGTCCGCCGGAGACCGCAGCACGCGCGGCGATCGCCGCTTTTTTGAAACCGGGCACCCGCACCCGCACGTCCGGGTCCTCGGCATGGCGCAAACGCTGCGCGAGCTCGGCGAACAGGTCATGCGCCGTGCTGACGGCGCGCCGACAATCCGCCGGGAGGTCGTCGATGACGGCGGCCGCCGCGGCGAGGTCGGCATCGATCCGGTCCAGAACGTCTTCGCGGGTGACGGCGCGTCCGTCCATGCCGAGGTAGTCGCGGCCCAGGACATCCGCGTCGACCGCGCGGTCGCGGAGGAAATTGATGTCCTGGAACGCGGCGCCGAGTCGCCGGGCGCCGGTGACCAGGGCGGCATCCGGGGTGACGGGGTGCGGAGCCCCGGCATTCAGGAACACCTGCAGACACATGAGCCCGACCACCTCGGCAGACCCGTACACGTACGCGTCGTGCGACGCCGGGTCGTGTGTCGAGACGTCGAGATCGGTTCGCATGGAGGCGAAGAACGGGCGGATGAGGTCGGCGCCGATGCCGCACTCGCGTGCGGTGAGGGCGAAGGCATGGACGACGACATTCGTGCTGAATCCTCGGCTGAGGGCGATCAGAGTCTCCGCCTCGAGCTCGTCGAGGACGCGGCGGACCGTTGCGGGATCGAGACCCGCCTCGGCCGCTGCGCCGTCGACGATCTCATCCGCGATCCTGACCAGCGCGTACACGGTGCGGATATGGGGCCGCGGGCGCGCTCCGAGCAGTCGAGCCGCGAGCCCGAAGGACGTCGAATACTCGCCGATGACGGTGGCGGCGGCTTCGCGGGCCGCACTGTTGTAGGTCGTGAGTGAGGTGGTCACGGCATCCGTTTCTCGATGCGGTCGGCGATGCCGGCGAGCAGTTCCACGGCGGCAGTCGGCAACAGGGGGTCGGCGGCGACGACGCGCGCTTGTTCGATCATCGAGGCGATCAGATCGACGAGGGCTCCGCGGGCACCGCTCGCGGTGAGCACTTTCTGGGCGCGTCGGATCGCGATGGGACCCGTGGGCGCCAGATCAAGGGCGACACTGACCCGGGCCCAGTCGGGAGAGCGCTGGGCGAGGGCGATCAGCGTGGTCCGCTTCGATTCGCGCAGGTCCGCTCCGGCGGCACGACCCGCCTGTGCGGGTGAGCCGAACGTGCCGATCAGATCATCGACCAGCTGGAATGCGAGGCCGAGCCGGCCCGCCGCATCGCTCACCTGCGCGCGTTGAGCGGGCGATGCACCCGCCAGGAGAGCGCCGGCGGCGATGGGGGCCTCGAAGGAGTACACCGCGGTCTTCTCGTACGCGGTGGAGAGGAGTTCGTCGGCATCCGGAATGCGGGGGAGGATGGCGTGTTCCACGTCACGCAGTTCGCCGCCGGCCGACCGCAGGACGGCATCGTCGACGAGGTCGAGCAGTCCGTCTCGTTGCGCTGCACTCAGCGGCGCGGACGCGATGAGTCTGACGGTCTCGAAGAGCAACAGGTCGCCCGCGAGCACACCTGCCGCGCTTCCCAGGAGGACCGCGTTGTCCGGCGCCGCTCCAGCATCCTCGCCGCGCTGACGGAAGCTCCCCGACACGTTGGGCACTCCTCGACGCTCGACATCGCGGTCGATGACGTCGTCATGCACGACGAAGGCAGTGTGCAACAGCTCGAACGCCGCGGCGACATCCCAGATGGCGGGCACGTCGTCGGCGTTTCCTCCGAACGCGCGAAAAGACGCGACGACGAGGGCGGGGCGAAACCGTTTCCCTCCGTCCGCAGCGAGGGTCGTCGCATGGACGAGATCCTCGAGCGATCGTGAATAGCGCGCACCGCGGGCGCTGAGGCGTGTCAGGCTCCGTTCGATGGCGGCGTCGACGCGGGCGGCGCTGTCCGGGGGGAGCGTGATCATGAGGCTCGGCGCAATCGTGGAGCATCGAAGAGGTGCAGCTGCTGGGCCTGCAGGACGAGCCACGGGCTGAACGCCCACGGCGTCGCGGTCAGCGCGGCCGCGAGCTCGGCCGGGTCTACCCAGCGGGAGTCCATGACCTCCGCCCGGTTCGGCTCGAGCTCGCCGTCGGCATAGGCGACGTAGACCGGGCAGAGTTCGTTCTCTACCGTGCCGTCGGCGTCGACGGCACGGTAACGGAAGAGTGGGAGGGCGAGCTCGAGACCGCGAACGGAAAGCCCCAATTCATGACCGGCGTGGCGATGAACCGCGCTCGCGACGGGTTCGGCGGGTCGCGGGTGGCCGCAGAACGAGTTCGTCCAGACCCCTGGCCAGGTCTTCTTCGACAAGGCGCGGCGCGTGACGAGCACTTCTCCTCGGTCGTTGAGGACGTGGCAGGAGAATGCGAGGTGGAGGGCGGTGTCGCTGCCGTGGACGCTGGACTTCGGAGCGGTCCCGATCTCGTTTCCGTCCTCGTCGAGTAGAACGACCACATCCAGGTCTGTCATCTTTTCTCCTTTTTCGCTAGTTTATCTAGCGATATCTGGAATGCTACAGAATGGATGAGGGGGTGTCCAACGATGCAAAAGCGATGGATGCCCGATGACGAGCGTGAACGCCTCGTGCTCCGTACTCTAGAGGCGGTACAGGTCTTCAGCGATGCGATGGACCAGATGCACGGCGGCATGCGCGGTGACATGGACATGAACGCCAGTGATGTCGCAGCGCTCCGGATGCTGATCATGCGCGAGCGTTCGGGCCAGGACGTCCAGCCGCAGGACATCGCCCGCCACCTGGCGATCTCGACGGCGTCGACGACGAAACTCCTGGATCGTCTGACTGACAGCGGTTATGTGGAGCGCCGCCCACATCCGAGTGACCGGCGTGCCCGCATCGTCGTGGTCACCGACGTCGCGCGGGCGGACTTCTATCGACACTTCGGTGAGAGGCTCGGGCGGATGCGGCAAGGGATGGCTGGCTACACCGACGTCGAGCTGCGAGCGATTGTGCGCTTCCTCGCGGAGATGTCCCACGCGCTGATCGAGCAGTAGTGCACGGGCGCAAGCGAAAGGCCCTCTGATCAGGATATTTCCCGATCGGAGGGCCTTTCTTTTGTTGCGGGGACAGGATTTGAACCTGCGACCTCTGGGTTATGAGCCCAGCGAGCTACCGAGCTGCTCCACCCCGCGTCACAAGAAATCACTCTAGCACGGGTTTCGTGTGACGCTGAACCGTGGTTGCCGATGCGCGGTCGTGCACGCGAGGATGAGGGCATGGCATCCCCCCTTCCCTCGCGTGACCGGGCGTTGGGAGACGATCGCGTCGACGGCCGCGCGACGAAAGCCCGAACGAGCGGTCGGATCGCCAATGGAGCGAGGTGTTGCAGGAGTTGCGTGTCCTGCAGACGGGCACGCAGATCCTCACCGGGTTTCTCCTCGCCCTGGCTTTCCAGCCGGCTTTTGTCGATCTTGGCCCCGGTCAGCGAATCTTCTACCTCGTGCTCGTCGTCCTCGCCGCGATCAGCGCGATCGTCGCTCTCGCGCCGGTGGCATTGCACCGGATCCTCTTCCAGCGCCGGGAAAAGCAGGTCGTCGTCGCGTACGGGCACGCGGCGCTCGTGACGGCGCTGTTCACGGTGTCCCTCCTCCTTGTGGGCGTCGTGGCCTTCGTCTTCGACGTGGTCCTGGGTGACAGCGCCTCGTGGGCAGCCGGGATCGTCCTGGGGCTTCTCGTGACGGTGCTCTGGCTCGTCATCCCGACGGTCCTGCGGATCCGAGGCCGGTCATGACCGCCGTCGCCGTTGCGCAGTTCGCCCCCACGGCGGATACGGCCGCGAACTTGAGGGCGATCGAAGAGCTCGTGGAGCGGTCGGCGGCGCGCGGCGCGCGGGTCGTGCTGTTCCCGGAGTACTCCAGCTACTTCGTCCACCCGTTCGACGACACGCTCACGGCACACGCGGAGGACATCGGCGGTCCCTTCACGCAGGGCATCGGACGGATCGCGGCGGCGCAGAAGGTCGTGATCGTCGCAGGGTTGCTCGAACGATCGCCGGCAGCCGGGCACGTGCGCAATACCGTCATCGCGGTCGACGCGGACGGCGTACGAGCGACCTATCGAAAGCTGCATCTCTACGATGCCTTCGGTCAACGGGAGTCCGACTGGGTGGAGGCGGGCGAAATCGCCGAGCCCGAGACATTCGAGGTCGACGGCCTGCGGTTCGCTCTCATGACCTGCTACGACCTGCGATTCCCGGAGGTGGCACGAAGGCTTGCCGATGCGGGGGCACATGTCGTCCTCGTCGCGGCAGAATGGGTGCGCGGACCTCTGAAAGAGCAGCACTGGCGCACGCTGCTGCACGCCCGGGCGATCGAGAACACGCTCTACGTCGCGGGGGCCGATCACCCGCCGCCGCTCGGTGTCGGCGCGTCGAAGATCGTCGATCCTCAGGGGGTGGAGATCGCGGGTGTCGGCACCGGTACCGACATCGCGGTGGGGTGGCTCGATGTGGATACGGTCGAGCGCATCCGTCTGGTCAATCCTGCTCTCGCGCTCCGTCGCTTCGGCGTGCAGCCGCTCGACGGACTCAACGCCTGAGGGCAGCCAGCCGCTCGGAGGCCTCCGCGATCACGGACGGCTTCTTGCACGCCGCGAAGCGCACGAGGGTGCGGTAGGACGCCGACCGCTCGGCGCCGACGAACGCCGTCAGGGGAATTGCGACCACACCGACGCGGGCCGGGAGTGCGCGACAGAAGTCGGCAGCGTCTTCGTCGGGTCCGAGGAAGGCAGCGGCGTCCGCGACCGTGAAATACGACCCGGCCGGACGCGAGACGGCGAAGCCGGCAGCGTGAAGTCCCGCACCCAACAGCTCGCTCTTTCTCCGCAGCGTCTCGGCAGTGCCGGTGAAGAATGCGTCGGGGAGGGCAAGACCCACCGCGATCGCCGGTTGGAACGGCGCGCCGTTGACGTAGGTGAGGAACTGCTTGACGGCGACGATCGCGGTCACCAGGTCGGCTGGTGCCGTGATCCACCCGATCTTCCACCCGGTCGTGGAGAACGTCTTTCCGGCCGACGAGATCGACACGGTCCGCTCAGCTGCTCCCGGCAGGGTTGCGATCGGCACGTGGCTCTCCTCGAAAACGAGATGTTCATACACTTCGTCGGTGACGATGATCGCGTCGTGGCGCTCGGCGAGCCGGACGATCTCGGTCCGCACCTCGGCCGAGAAGACGGCGCCGGTCGGGTTGTGTGGATCGTTGATCAGGATCAGGCGCGTGCGATCGGTGATCGCACGCGCGAGTGCCTCGAGATCCGGCTGAAAGTGCGGCCAGGGGAGGGCGACCGGGACGAGCCGCGCACCGGCGAGGGCGACGAGCGCCGCGTACGCGTCGTAGTACGGCTCGAACACGACGATTTCGTCCTCCGGCCCCTCGACCAGCGCAAGGATCGTCGCCGCCAGCGCCTCCGTCGCGCCCGCGGTCACGAGAACCTCTCGCTCGGGGTCGACCGGGAGCCCGTAGAACCGCTGCTGATGCGCCGCGATCGCATTCCGCAGCACCGGCATGCCCAGGCCTGGCGGGTACTGATTGACCCCCGCTGAGATCGCCGCGCGGGCGGCATCCAGGACGTCGGTCCGCCCATCCTCATCGGGGAAGCCCTGACCCAGGTTGATCGCGCCGGTGGCGGCGGCGAGCGCCGACATCTCGGCGAAAATCGTCGGGGCCACCGTGCCCTGCGCGTCGAGCAGTCCGGCACCGGACGCCGTGCGCCGCCATGCTCCCGGGATCTTTCGCATCCGGCTCACGTTACATGCATAGGCTGGTCCGGGCGCGGCCATAAGGAACGCACAGAATCCCGCGGCATCCTGAAGGTGTCTTGGGAAGAAGGAACACCGATGAGCGAACACACGCCCTCCACCGATCAGCCGCACGACGACCACCCGCCGACGGAACACGCCGTTCCCGCGGCCGCCGCGGAGACACACCCCGCGGTCGTCGTCCCGCCGGTTCCTCCGCTGCCCGCTCAGGCGGCCGCTGCGGCGCCGGCGTCCGCGCCCGCGTCGTATGCGACGCAGGCGCCCTACACCGCGCCGACTGCCGGCGGCTACCCGCAGCCCGGCTTCGGAGCTGCGCCCACCACGCCCTATGGGGCCACGCCCACATCGCCGTACACCTCCGCACCGCAACCGACACCTGAAGCGCCGGTCGCGGCATCGGCGGGCAAGGTCGGCGCCGGCAAGATCGTCGGGATCATGGTGGCCGCTGCCCTCGTCGGCGGTGCGGCCGGTCTCGGTGGCGCCGCCGCGGGCGCATCGTTCTTCCCGTCGTCGCAGACCGTCGTCACGACCGGTGCGGGGGCGGTCACCGTCAACAACACCGACTCGGTCAACCAGACGACCGCGATCGCCGCGAAGGTTCTCCCGAGCGTCGTGACCATCTCTGCCGCATCCGGCTCCTCGGGCGGCACCGGGTCCGGCGTCATCCTCACGAGCGACGGCTACATCGTCACCAACACGCACGTCGTCACCCTCGACGGTGCAACCTCGGACGCGACCCTCAGTGTCACGACCTCCGACGGAAAGGTGTTCCAGGCGGAGCTCGTCGGCACCGACCCGACCTATGACCTCGCCGTCATCAAGCTGAACGACGCCACCGGCCTCACCCCGATCGAGTACGGCGATTCGTCCAACCTCAACGTCGGCGACCAGACGGTCGCGGTGGGCGCGCCGCTCGGCCTGTCGAACACCGTCACCACCGGCATCGTCAGCGCCCTGAACCGATCGATCCAGATCGCATCGTCGGCTGCTCCCGAGGGGGATGTGCAGGAGGAGGACAACGGCGTCGAGGGTGAGTCACCCTTCCAGTTCGATTACGGCCAGGGCCGAGCTCCGTCCGCGGGATCGGGCTCGATTTCGATCTCGGTGATCCAGACGGACGCCGCCATCAACCCGGGCAACTCCGGCGGTGCGCTCGTCGACGGCGAGGGCAAGCTCATCGGCATCAACGTCGCGATCGCGACCGCGAGCGGCTCGAGCTCGAGCGAGTCCGGCTCGATCGGCGTCGGGTTCTCGATCCCCTCCAACATCGTCCAGCGCGTGACCGACGAACTGATCGCCGACGGTGTCGCCACCCACGGTCTGCTCGGCGCGATGGTCGGCGACGCGGCCGCGCGAGAGGGTGCGACGACCTCCGGTGCCTACATCAGCGAGGTGACGGCCGGTGGTGCCGCCGCGGATGCGGGGCTCCTGGCCGGCGATGTCGTGACCTCCTTCAACGGATACCCGGTCACGGATGCGACCGATCTGACCGCGCAAGTTCGGGCACTCGCCGGTGGCAGCTCGGCGACGGTCGTCTACCTCCGCGACGGCAAGACTCTGTCGGCGGACGTGACGTTGGGCACGCTCATCCCGTAACCCACGGTTTTGACAAGGAAGGACGCCACCCCGCGCGATAGGCTCGCGGGGTGGCGTCCTTCTCTTTCGGCGCCGGCAACGCCGGGAAGCTTCTGCGCATCCCGCTGTACGCCGTCGGGCGGATCGTGACCGCCGTTGTCCCGCGCAGCCGCGACCTGTGGGTCTTCGGCTGTGCCGTCGGCCTCACCGACGGCGCGTGGGCGCTCTGGCATCATGCCGCGGCCGCAGGGGAGCGGGCGGTCTGGCTCACCGGCACGGCGGCGGACGCGCAGGAGGCGCTCCGCCACGGCATCCCGCACGCACCCAAGATGTCGTTGCGTGGCTTCTGGCTGACGACGCGGGCGCGCGTGATCGTCGTGACGCACGGGTTCGGCGATGTCAATCGCTACGCCGCGACGGGCGGCATCATCGTGCAGTTGTGGCACGGTATCCCGCTGAAGCGCATCGGACTCGATTCGCCCGTCACGACGGAGAGCCCCGTGCCCATCCTGGGCGGTGTGTTGCGTGGCTTCTATCGCCGCACCCAAGCGCGCATCCGCCTCCTGCCGGCCGCGTCCGAGCTCGTCCGGGGCAGACTCGAATCAGCTTTCGGTCTTCCCGATGACCGAGTGCCGGTCACGGGAGAGCCGCGAGTCGACGTTCTCTCTCGGGGGAGCGGAGCGGAGCGTCGCGACGCGGCCCGGCTGACGCTGGCGACTCTGGTCGGACCGGCCGACCCCGGTGTCCGCCGAGTCCTGTACGCGCCGACCTGGCGGGACGGCGCGCCGGACCCCGCCATTCCGACGGCCGATCAGTGGAGGAAGCTCGTCGAGCTCCTCCACGACACCGACACGATTCTCCTGGTGCGGTCACACCCGCTCGGTGCCGGCGACTACGAGAGCCCCGGCGGGTCGGATCGTGTGCATGCGCTCGGCAGCGACATCGTTCCGGACATCACGCCGCTCCTGGCGGGGATGGATGTCCTGGTCACGGACTACTCGTCGCTCGCTTTCGATGCGTCCCTCGTCCCATTGCCGACCGTGTTCTTTGCGCCCGATCTCGCCGAGTACGCGGCGCGGCGTGGGTTCTACGGCACGTACGAGGATGTCGCGGGTACGGATCCGGCGCGGGACTGGGAGAGTGTGATCGCGCACCTGCGCAGAATCCTCACCGATGAACAGCACCGCACCGAGGAGAGCCAGCGCGCCGCGCGTCTGAGCTCCCGTGTGCATGCCTTTGCGGACGGCCGCAACACCGACCGGGTCTACGCGCGGATCCGCGCAGCGATGGAAAGAGAGTCATGACGATCACTGCTCGGATCGATGTCGATCCCGTGCCGACGCTCACGCTGGAGGGCGATGGTCCTGTCCCGAGCGCTGTCCGGATCACCGGGCGCCGCGCCGCCGTGCAGGCCGACATCACCGATCAGGGCTCTGGCTGGCGCGCATCGCTCCCACTCCAGGCGGCGCGCTGGGGCGGGCTGCCTCGCCCGTTGCCGTCGGGGGAGTACCGGTTGCGGGTCGAAGGGGCTACGGGTGTCGAGGCTGCCGCGGTCCCACTCACCATGACACCGACGTTACGTGCGGCCCTCGCGGACGGCGCCCTCGTGCTCGGTCCGCCGATCGATCCTGCCTACGATTCGGGCGAAGGGCAGGATGCGCTCGAACGCCGCTACGCGACGCGTCCGGCGGAGCGGGAGAACGCGGTGTTCTTCGAGAGCTTCTACGGCCGCAACGCGTCGTGCAATCCGCGGGCGATCGATCGCGAGCTCGCCCGCGTGGCCCCGAGCGTTGTCCGGTATTGGAGCGTCATCGATCTGTCCGTCGACGTGCCGGACGGTGCGATCGCGGTCATCGAGGGCAGCCCCGACTGGTGGCGGGCGCGGGGTTCCGCCCGGCTCCTCGTCGTCAACGACTGGCTGCGCCGGCGATATGCGAACCGCAAGGGCCAGGTCGTGTTGCAGACCTGGCACGGCACGCCGTTGAAGAAGCTCGCGTTGCACCGTCCCGGTTTCGACCCGCGGCGGATGGCGGCGGTCATCCGTGAAGGGCGACGGTGGAACGTGTTGCTCGCGCAGAACCCGTACGGTGCCCGCATCCTCCGGAAGGCATATGCCTTCTTCCGACGCCCGGTCTGGGTCGAGGGGTACCCGCGCAACGACGTCCTCATCACCGGGGACGCCGCAGCCGCCCGCACGGCACTCGGCATCGGAGCCGACGAACGGGTCATCCTGTATGCGCCGACCTGGCGCGATGACCGCGAGCAGATGGTCGACTTCCTGGATCTGTCGCAGTTGGCTCGTGCGGCCGGGGCGACCCTCCTCGTCCGCGGCCATTCGCGGACGCTGCTTCCGGGTTCCGACACGCACGGCGAGCGCGTCATCGACGTCACGGGATACCCCGATATTTCGGAACTCCTCCTCGTCGCGGACGCGCTCATCACCGACTACTCATCGGTCATGTTCGATTTCACGGCGACCGGCAAGCCGATCTACTTCTTCACGCCGGATGTCGAGCACTATCGCGGCGAACTGCGCGGCTTCTACTTCGATCTCGCCGCGCATGCCCCCGGACCGCAGGCCCGCACGCAGGACGAGCTGGAGGACGCGCTCGCGGATGTCGAGGCTCCGGGCCGCTACCGCGAACGCTATCGCCGGTGGCGCGAACGCTTCAACAGCCGCGACGATGGCCACGCCGCCGAGCGTGTGGTCGCGCGCATCCTGGACCAGGGGTTCGTCGAGCGCGGGTGACCGCCGTGCCCTCTTACGGCAACGGCGTGTTGCGTTTCAGGCGTGAGGTGTCGATATTCTCGCGGGCGCCGCGCAGCGCTCCGATGACGAAACCGATGCCCCAGGCCAGATGCATCGTCGGAATGACGAGGAGAGTCCACAAGCGTTCTCGCACACCGTGGACGGCTGCCGGGGAGCACACGTATCCGATCATCAGCGCGACGTAGGCGATCAGCGGAAGATAGACGACGGATGCCGCGAGTGCCCAGACCCCGCTCAGCACGCCGGCGACCTGCAGAAGCGCCACGATGACCGCGACCGCGACGACGAGCACGAGCGCCGGTGGTGCGAAGAAGCGCACGGAATTACGGCGCCCGTAGCGGCGCACCAACTCTCCGCGCCACGTCCCGGTCGATCGGAACTGTCGCGCCAGTCGCACCCAGTTGTCCCGCGGCCAGTACGTCACCGACAGCGCAGGATCGAACCAGACCCGATATCCCGCACGGCGGATGCGGAGGTTGAGTTCCCAGTCCTCGCCGCGCCGCAATGACTCGTCGAAGAGTCCGACTTCCTCCAGCACGTCGCGGCGCATGACGCCGAGGTAGGCGGATTCTGCGGGGCCCGCTTCGCCCCCCGAGTGGTAAGCCCCGCCGCCGAGTCCGATCGGGGAGTTGTACGCGCCGGCCACGGCACGTTGGAACGGTGTCTGTCCCTCGGCGCGCATGACGCCGCCGACGTTGGCGGCGTGGGTGCGATCGAGCGTGTCGAGCGCGCGACGGGCATAGCCGGGTTCGAGGGCCGAGTGGGCGTCGACCCGCACGATCGTGGGGTGGATGCCGGCGCGAATCGCGCGATTGACCCCGACCGGGATATCGGCTTCCGGGTTCGCGACGAGGCGCACCCGAGGATCCGCGGCGGCGAGGGTTCTGGCGATGTCGTCGGTCGCATCGGTGGACGGCCCCAGCGCGAGAATCAACTCGAGGGGACCGTCGATGTCCTGCGCGAGCACACTCGCGACGGAACGCGCGAGGTAGTCCTCTTCGTTGAGGACGGGCATGACGAAAGTGACGCCCGACCCCGGAGGGGCAGAGGCGGCGTCCCGCGCCCGAGGCTCGTCTTCGTGCATCCGTCGATCATCGCACGCCCCACAGTCCTCCCGAGGCAACGGCCGGGCTGGCTAGGCTGGAGGCGTGGGAATCATCTCGGACGGCCGGAAGGCACTCGCACTCGTACGAAAGGCGGTCAACAACCGCTTGGCTGCGCGTGACGTTCGTGGCCGGCTCGTCTCCGCGCCCCTGCCGCCTTCGCAGCATTTTCGCATCGCCGTGTACTTCGCGGACGGCGCGGTCAACATGTACCAGATCCGCCAGTGGTACAAGCCCCTCGCGGAGCTCGCGAAGACGTGGCCGGTCGTGGTCCTGAGCCGCAACCCGACGGGCGCGCGCGCCCTGCTCTCCGACGCCGCGCTGCCGGTCGCGTTCACCCCGACCGTTCGGTCGCTGGAGAAGTACCTCGCCGACCAAGACATCCGCATCGTGCTCTACGTCAACCAGAACACCCGCAATTTCCAGATGTTCCGGTATGGGCACCGCTGGCACGTGTTCATCAACCACGGCGAATCCGACAAGATGTACATGACCACGAACCAGTTCAAGGCGTATGACTACGCCCTGATCGCCGGTGATGCCGCGCAAGAGCGCCTCGCCCGTGTGTTGTGGGATTACGATTTCGCGGCACGCACGATCGCGATCGGTCGACCGCAAGCCGACCACTACTCCGGTGTGCTGCCGTACACGCCCGACCAGCGCACGGTCGTCCTGTACGCACCGACCTGGGAGGGCGACCGGCCGTCCGCGCATTACGGGTCGATCCGCACGCACGGCGAGGCGTTGACCGCCAGCATTCTCGCCTCGCCCACCCACCGGCTGATCTATCGCCCGCATCCGCGATCGGGCGTCGTCGATCCCGAGTACGGGGCGGCGAACCAGCGCATCATCGAGGCGATCCGCGCGGCCAACCGTGCCGATCCGTCGGCGCAGCACGTCTTCGACGATCGTCCCGATCTGGGGTGGCAGCTCGCGGCGGCCGAGGTGGCCGTCGTCGACATTTCGGCGATGGTCTACGACCGCCTCGCCGCCGACAAGCCGCTCCTCGTCACGCGGCCGCTCGATCCAGAAGCCGTCGTCGACACCCACGGCTACCTGGCGGATGCGGAATGGCTCGACGCGGCGGCCTCCGGCGATATCGTCGCGGCGGTGCAGCGGTTGCAGGAAGACCCCTCGTCCGTTGCGCGGCTCGAGGGGTGGGTTCGTCACTACTTCGGCGACACCGCGCCGGGTGCGGCGACGGCGCGGTTCCACGCGGCGATCGCGGAGCTCTTGGATCGGTGGGAGACGTGGCACCTGCGCACCCTCGACGATGCCGACGAACCGGAGCAGGACGAAGCCGACCTCGACGAGGAGTGAACGCCGGTCAGCGTGCGACGAGTCGCTCGATCGCGCTGAGCGGGATCTGCAGCCAGGCGGGCCGGTGTCGGGCTTCGTAGATCGCCTCGTACACAGCTTTGTCCAGCTCGAGCGCGTCCAACAGCGCTCCGGTCGGCTCGTCGCCGACCGCATCGCGGTATCCCGTGAGGAAAGCTTCGCGCGCGGCGCGTGCCCACGCATCGGAAACAGCCGCATCGCCCCGCCGATCGAGTCGGAGGGATCCGGCGACGTAGTCGAACGAGCGCAACATGCCCGCGATGTCGCGGAGTGCGAGGTCCGGCGCGCGCCTCTCGGCGATCGGCCGCATCGGCTCACCTTCGAAATCGAGGACGACCCACCCTCGTCCGGGCACCAACAGCACCTGGCCGAGGTGGTAATCGCCGTGCACGCGTTGCAGCGCAGGCCAGATCTGCTCGGCGGCCGCCGCATAGACGGCTTCGATCGCGGGGCGCTTTTCGGAGAGCGCCGGGACCTCGTCGATCGCGATCGACAGTCGGCACGCCCAGGCTCCGGCCAGAGCCGTGCGGGCGGCGGCATCGGCGGGAGCGGTCGGCAACAGCCGGGCAAGATCGCGATGCACGTCGGCGGTGGCGCGACCGAGCGCGGCGGCGGCGGTCGTGAAGTCGGTGCGTGTGAATGCCGCACGCAACGCGACCCGCCACGCGTCCTCGACATCCGACAAGAACTCCTGCGCGAACGCGAACGATCCCTCGACCGAGGTGTTCGCATCCGACGGCGACCGCCAGAAGCCGTCCACCCGGCCGATTGCGCGCGGAACATGCACGGACCCGGCGTCCGCCAGCGCCGTCTGCAGCTCGATGTCGGGATTGAGCCCGGGGTTCAGCGGGCGGAAGACCTTGCAGATCACCGGCGGCGCCGACGGCGAGCGATAGATGATCGACGTGTTCGACTGCTCGCCGGAGAGGACCTCGGCAGTGACGTCGCCGGTGCCCAACCCCAGGTCAGCGAAAAGCGCGCGCGTATAGGCGCGGTCATGTGGGCCGTCGATCAGGACGCTGTCGCCGTCACCGCGCCCGATGACGGATGCCGGGTCCGCGGCATCCGTGGACGCGCGTTCGACGAGCGGAACCTGATACACGATGGGGCGTGCCGGAGCCTCGTCGACCAGGACGAGGACACGGACGGTGGCGGTCGTGTCGTCCGTGGGGAGAAGATGGTCGGCCAAGACGCGCACGCGCGGGGGCGTCGCACCTGCCGTGAACCACCGTTGGCGCGGCAACCACTCCGTGAGACACGCCAGCGTGCGATCGAGCGTCATTCCTCGAGCTTAGGTGGGTCCTCGGCCTGAGCTGCCTCGAGGTAGACCTCGACCGGGACCGAGAAGGCGACTCCGGCTGCACCGAGGATCCCCAGGTCGTCCACCGGCGGCGGCAGGATCTCGACGGGCTCGCGCGGCTCCCACGGCTCGGAGGGAAGCCCGCCCCACTCCGTCGGCTCTTCGGGGCGACTCTGGAAGATGCCCATGCGACTATTCTGCCGGAACGGTCGGTGCGACCTCGGTGGTCGTGGGTGTGCGGCGCGTCACGGTGCTCACAGCGGTGCCGACAGCATGAGTCACGGCGCCGGTCATCCGCTTTCCACCGGCGATGACGGCGCCGCCAGCGCGCAGCACGCCGCCGACGGCGACCCGCTCGACCGTGTGGGCGCCCTCGCGTGGCTCGAGCTCTGCCGGGTACTGCTCCGGCGGGACACCGAACGCCCGCCGGGAGCCGACGACGACGCGGCGGCCGAGGATGTGGTTGCCGGTGCCGCCGACAGCGGCGCCGATTCCGAACGGGAGCGCCTTGCCGAGGACGGATGCGCTGCCCTTCGCGGCGAACTGGCGGACGAACGTCGACTTCAACCGGTCGACGAGGGGGCCCACGGCAGCGCGGGGGAGTGACTTCGTGACCAGTTCGCCCCAATACTTGTCGCGGGTGACGCCTTTACCGGCGATCTGCTTGCTGAGCTGCGCGACGAGGTCGACGCCCTCCTGGCCGAGCATGAGCGTGAGGACCAGAGCGCGCGCGCGGTCAGGATTCTCGATCGGGATACCGTGCAGTTCTGCCAGCGACTGCGCGTACAGGGCCGTCGCCTCCAGAAATCCCACCGTCTCGACTCCGCTGAGCGCGAGCGTCACGCCCGTTCCGATCCCGGGGACGACGGCCGTCGCGCCTACCGCTGCACCCCCGGTCGTGACCGCAGCCAGATAGCGCCGCTCCAGCATGCGCGCGATCTCGACGGTGCTCGCTGTGGGGTGTCGCAGGCGAATGCTCCGCAGGTGCGCCACCACGGCAGGGCGCTGCACCTGCAACACGCGATCGAGTGCGCGGATCGCGCGCGGGTGCTCCGCCGATCCCTGCGGCGGCAATCCGCCGTCCCAGGGGGAATCAGCGGGCAACGAGTGGATGCGGGGGACCTTGGCCATGACGCATCGATCCTAGAAGCGTCCGCTGAAGGAGCGCTGAGCGATCACACGTACAGGTTCGCCCGCTCGAGGTCTTCGGCGAAGTCGACCTCGACCGCGTACAGGTCCGAGATGTCGAGCGGCTCGAGGAGCAGCCCGTTCTCGGCGATGGCGAGTTCCAGTCCGCGCTCGAAGTAGTCCTGATCGTCGACGCGGCCGAGCTGAGCCATGAAGGCACGCTTGTCCGCCGCGGAGATGTAGTTGATGCCGACGGCTTCGCCGATACCGCCACGCACGGTCTTGGAGAGGGCGTTGATGAAGCCCTCCGCCGTCACGGTGTACTTGACTTCTTCGTCGCTGACTTTGGCGGTGTTGACGGTGACGAACGACTGCTTGCGCTCGATCAATTCGATGGCGCGGCCGAGGATGCGGGGGTCGAACACGACATCGCCGTTCATCCACAGCACGCCGCCCCTGCCCGTCGCCTGGAGCGCGCGCAACAAGCTCTTCGACGTGTTGGTCTGGTCGTAGCGCTCGTTGTAGACGTAGTCGACATCGGGGAACGCCTCCACGACCGTCTCGGCGCGGTAGCCGACCACCGTGGTGATGCGCGCATTGTCACCGAAGGCCGCACGGATGTTGTCGTGCTGCTGACGCATGATGGTGCGCCCGTCGCTGAGTTCCGTCAGCGGTTTGGGCAGGCTTCGCCCGAGGCGCGAGCCCATTCCGGCCGCGAGGATGACAGTCTGAAGAGTCAAGGGGTGCTCCTGAGGAAGGTGTTCATTGTCGGTTTGACAAAAGGACACTCCTTCGTGCCGATTGTCATGGTAACGAAGCCACCTGGGAACACCCGGAATGCGCGTGCGACGTTGTCGTTTCGTGACATTGGCCCCGACGTCATCCCGTGACACGCCCCGACGTAATCGTGCCCGGCTTGCTAGGTTGGACGAGTGACCGCCGCTTTGCCACGCCCCGAGAAAGAACCGGAGAAGGCCGTCACCTCTCGCGAATCGTCCCTCCCGCCGAAGCCGACCGTTCCGGCAGCACAGGCCGCATCCGACCGTGCCGAGGCGACGCCTCCGCGGCCCCCGATGCCTGCGCCACCGGCGAAACGGCCGACACCCCGGGCCCCGACGCCGCGAGCGAGCGCACCTCGCACGCCGCGCAAGAAGAAGGTCGCGCCCGCACGCGCCGTGCCGCCCAAGCCCGACGTGCCCGCAGACATCGCGGCGGCACAGTTCGCGGAGCATGAGGCGCCCGTCGTCGACGATTCCGATGTGCTCGAGCTGCCCGCCGAGCCGGACGTCGAGCCCGAACCCGAGACAGTCCCGGAGCCTGAGCCTGAGCCTGAGCCTGGGCCTGAGCTGGACCCCGTCCCGGAGCCTGAGCCTCAGCTGGAACCGGAGCCTGAGCTGCAACCCGAGGCCGCGTCCGAGCCGGAGGTCGACGGCAACCTGTCCGTCGCACCGGTCTCGCACGCGGACGTCGACGCGTTGCCCGATATGGACATCGACACCGCGGTCACGGCACTTCGGGTGCGCGGCATATCGAAATCCTTCGGACAGACGCGAGCGGTCGACAACGTCGACCTCACGATCCCCGCGGGAACGTTCTACGGGATCGTCGGTCCGAACGGCGCCGGCAAAACCACGACACTGTCGATGATCGCGGGGCTCCTTCGCCCGGACCGCGGGACGATCGAGGTCGCGGGCATCGATCTGCGCACCTCTCCGGCGCGCGCCAAACGCCAGATGGGGATCCTGCCCGATCGGCTGCGGACCTTCGACCGGCTCACCGGGCGTCAGCTCCTGCACTATTACGGCACGCTGCGCGGAGTGAAGTCGGCCGTCGTCGAAAGCAGGACGGCCGACCTCGCCCGGGCCTTCGACCTCACCGAGGCACTCGGACGCCCGGTAGCGGATTACTCCGCAGGCATGACCAAGAAGGTCATGCTCGCCGGTGCCATGATCCACTCGCCGCGGGTCCTGGTCCTCGACGAGCCGTTCGAAGCGGTCGATCCGGTCTCCAGCAGCGTGATCCTCGACATCCTCTCCGCATACACCTCCCACGGCGGCACGGTCATCCTGTCCAGCCACGGGATGGAGCTCGTCGAACGCGTCTGTTCCGGCGTCGCGGTCATCGTCGCCGGGCAGGTGCTTGCGGCGGGGACGGTCGCGGAGGTCCGCGGCGAGCTCACGCTCGAGCAGCGCTTCATCGAACTCGCGGGCGGCTCGAACGACGTGGAGGGCCTCGAGTGGCTGCACACGTTCTCCGGCTGAGGCTGCACCTCCTTTTCGGTGCACTCCGCGGCGACCGCCGTCACGTCATCCGCACGCTCCTCGGGCTGCTCGTCCTGCTTCTCGCCGTCGGCGCCGTGTGCTGGGCGGTCCTGCGCCTGCGCACCGCTCCGGTCGAGGTTGCGCTGACGGTCTCGGTCATCGCGGGAGCCGCCGCCACGGCGGGTTTCTTCGTCGCCGCGCTCGTCGGCGGGTTCGACGATCAACTCGATCCGCGACGATTCGCTGTCTTCGGCCCGGCACCGCGGCCGCTCGCGTTCATCTTGTTGCTCGCGAGCGTCTTCAGCGTCCCGATTCTCGCCCTTGTCGCCGTCGGCGTCTGCGTCGTGATGCTGTGGACGGCGCGCGGCGCCCCGCTCGGGTTGTGCGTGCTCGCCGTGATTCTCGGCATCCTCACGTGCCTGTTGCTGGCCAAGGTCGCACTCGCTCTCGGCGGCCTCGTCCTTCATGAACGTCGCTCGCGCGAGCTCACCGGGATCTTTCTCATCGCGATCCTGGTCATCGTCGTGCCGGTCGGTGTGTTCCTCGTCTCGCTCGAGTGGGATGGCGACGTGCCGGCCGCGCTCGGCGAGGCCGTCGACGTCCTGGCGCTCACCCCGCTCGGCGCGGCCGCCGCGTTGCCCGCGCGAGCGATCGACGGTGATCTGGTGGGCCCGCTCGTCGTGGCATCACTGACGGTTCTCGTACTGGGAATCCTGTGGGTGTGGCTCGTCGAGCACGTCCTGACGACGATCGAGCGACCGAGTTCAGGTCGGGAGCGCCGAGGCCTCGGATGGTTCGCCGTCACGGCCGGGACTCCCACCGGTGGGATCGCGGCTCGCAGCCTCATCTATTGGCTCCGCGATCCGCGGCATCTGGTCAATCTCGTTATCGTGCCGATCGCGGCGGTCGTCACGGTGCTCCCGCTGATGCTCGTGGGTGTTCCGGTCGAGATAGCCGCGCTCGTGCCGGTTCCGCTGATGGCGCTCTTCTTCGGATGGCTGGCGCACAACGATCTTGCCTATGATTCGACGGCACTGTGGATGCACCTGGCGGCAGCTGTCCGCGGGTACGCAGACCGGGCCGGGCGACTCGCTCCGGTCTTGCTCGTCGCCATTCCGGTGCTCGCCGTAGCGCTTCCGATCGCGATCATGCTGCACGGCCGGTGGGCGGTTCTGCCGGCGATGGTGGGCGTGTGCGCCAGCCTCTTCCTCTGCGGTCTCGGCTTGTCGTCGATCTCCTCCGCACTCGCGCCTTATCCCGTTTCGCGCCCCGGCGACAGTCCGTTCCAACAGCCGCAGCGCACCGGTGGCGGGCTCTCCCAGGGCGTCGTCCTGATCGGGGCGATCATCTTGTCGCTGCCCGCGCTGTGGTGGGGGTGGCTGACGCTCACCGCCGACGTCGAATACGCATGGACTGCGATGTGGGGTGGCCTCGCGATCGGCCTCGCGGTCCTGCTGATCGGGGTCTTCGGCGGGGGAGCGGTCTTCGACCGTCGCGGCAGTCGGTTGATGGAGTTCGCGGAGTCCACCTGACCCGCCCGCCCCGATCGGGCCGCCGCTAGACTCGGGGACCATGAGCATTCCCACAGGCGGACCCAGCCCGGTCGACAGCCCCGATCAGGGTGGGCTGGCGACGCTGGACCGTGAGCTCGAAGAGCTCCTCCGCGAAGAACACGTTGAGCCGGGCGACCACGAGCGCTTCTCGCACTACGTGAAGAAGGACAAGATCCTTGAATCGGCCATCACCGGCAAGCCTGTTCGCGCGCTCTGCGGCAAGAAGTGGAACCCGGGACGCGACCCGGAGAAGTTCCCGATCTGCCCGACGTGCAAGGAAATCTACGAATCGATGATCGGCTGAGCCTCAGTTCGCATCGACGTAGACAGTCGGAAGAGCGGGGTCGGATCGACTGAGGGCGAGTGCCCGCACGGGCAGCTCCTCGCGGACGCGCAGATGGTGTTCCCGGGCGGCGACCACACCGGCCGCGCCCTCGAAGGCAGCATCCGTTTCGCCTTGCTCGACGAGGGTGACGTGCAGCGGCCGCGCATCCGGGTATTCAGCCGCGGTCGCCACCTGCTCGAATCCATCCGACACGATGATCAGCTCACTCGTCGCTTTTCCCCGTTCGAGCGTGCGGAAGGCCGCCTTCCGCCCACCCGTGGAGGCCTTGTCGGCAGAGGCCTTGGCCACCGAGACCCACGCGCCGGACGAGTCCTGGCGGGCGACCAGCTTGTAGACCATTCCGGCTGTCGGCGCCCCGGAGCCGGTGACGACGGAGGTGCCGACCCCGTACGCATCGACAGGGGATGCCGCCAACGCGGCGATCGCGAACTCGTCCAAGTCGCTTGTGACGGTGATCTTCGTCCCGGTCGCGCCGAGCTCGTCGAGCTGCGCACGCACATGCGCGGCGACGGTGGGGAGGTCGCCGGAGTCGATCCGCACGCCGCCCAGGCCGGTACCGGCGACGTGGACCGCCAGGGCGACGCCCTCGCTGATGTCGTACGTGTCGATCAGCAGTGTCGTGTCGATACCCAAAGCGTCGATCTGGCTGCGGAACGCGGCTTCCTCGGTGTCGTGCAGAAGGGTCCAGGCGTGTGCTGCGGTGCCCATCGTGGGGATACCCCACGTGCGCCCCGCCTCGAGGTTGCTCGTCGCGCCGAAGCCGGAGATGTACGCGGCGCGGGCCGCCGCGACCGCCGAGCGTTCGGCGGCGCGCCGCGAACCCATCTCGGCGAGTGGTCGATCGCCGGCGGCGATACTCATCCGGGCGGCGGCGCTCGCGACGGCGGAGTCGTGGTTCATGATGCTGAGCGCGAGGGTCTCCAAGACGACCGCTTCCGCGAACGTGCCCTCCACGGTGAGGATCGGCGAACCGGGGAAGTACAGCTCACCCTCGCGGTAGCCGGTGATCGATCCGGAAAACCGGTACCCCTCGAGGAACGTGAGGGTCTCGGCGCTGACGATTCGCTCGTCACGGAGGTAGCGCAGTTCGTCCTCGCCGAATCGGAACTCCCGCAACTCCCGCAGGAGCCGACCCGTTCCGGCGACGACCCCGAAGCGGCGGGCACCGGGAAGGCGGCGTCCGAACAGCTCGAACACGCAGGGGCGCTGTGCAGTCCCGTCTCGGAGGGCGGCATCGAGCATGGTGAGCTCGTAGCGGTCGGTGAGCAGGGCGGTCGACTCCGGCATGCGGTCACTCTATCGACGTGACGGCCTGCACTCGGCGGGTAGGCTGGACAATCGTGAATGACGCTCCGATCGGAATCTTCGACTCCGGCGTCGGCGGCCTCACCGTGGCCCGCGCTGTCTCCCAGCTTCTGCCGCGAGAATCGATTCTCTACATCGGTGACACCGCGCATTCTCCCTACGGACCGAAGCCGATCGCCGATGTGCGCCGCTTCGGTCTCGAAGTCCTCGACACGCTGGTGGCCGAGGGCGTGAAGATGCTCGTCATCGCCTGCAACACGGCATCCGCCGCACTTCTGCGCGACGCGCGCGAACGCTACGACGTTCCCGTCGTCGAAGTGATCGGTCCCGCCGTTCGCACGGCCATCTCCGCGACCCGCAATGGTCGCGTCGGCGTGATCGGGACCGATGGCACGATCAGCTCGGGCGTCTACCAGGACATGCTCGGTGTTCATCCTGAGCTCACGGTCTCTGCGGTGGCATGCCCGCGGTTCGTCGATTTCGTGGAGGCCGGTGTCACCGGATCCCCGGAGGTCCTCGCTGTCGCCGAGGAGTACCTGGCGCCGCTGCGGCACGCGGGTGTCGACACGCTGGTCCTGGGCTGTACGCACTACCCGTTCCTCGAGGGTGCGATCAGCTATGTGATGGGTCCGGAAGTGTCGCTCGTCAGCAGCGACACCGAGACGGCGAAAGATGTCTACCGCAGGCTCGTGTCGCGAGACCTTCTGGCCGGGCCCGATGCCGTCCCGACCCACGTCTACGAAGCCACCGGCGCGTCAGCCGATGACTTCCTCCGTCTCGCCGATCGGCTGATGGGCCGCGGCGTGTCTTCCGTACGCCTCGTGCAGACCGGCGCGATCGACATTCCGAAGGGAACCCCATGACCGAGACCATCCGCAAAGACGGCCGTACCGTCGACCAGCTGCGCCCCGTGGTGATCGAACGAGGCTGGAGCGCGCACGCCGAAGGATCGGCACTCATCTCCTTCGGTGGGACGAAGGTGCTCTGCACGGCCTCCTTCACCGGCGGCGTGCCCCGCTGGCTCACCGGCAAGGGCAAGGGGTGGGTGACGGCGGAGTACGCGATGCTGCCGCGCGCCACCAATTCGCGCAACGACCGTGAGTCGATCAAGGGCAAGGTCGGTGGGCGCACCCACGAGATCTCGCGGCTCATCGGGCGCGCGCTTCGCGCCGTCGTCGACACGAAGGCGCTGGGCGAGAACACGATCGTGATCGACTGCGACGTCCTGCAGGCAGACGGCGGCACCCGCACCGCCGCGATCACCGGCGCCTACGTCGCGCTGGTCGACGCGATCGAGTGGGGCCGCGCGAAGGGGCTCGTCGGCAAGAATGCGAAGGTCCTGATCGATTCCGTCGCGGCGATTTCGGTCGGGATCATCGATGGTGAGCCCATGCTCGACCTCGCGTACGTCGAGGACGTCCGCGCTGAGACGGACATGAACGTCGTCGTCACCGGCCGCGGCCTGTTCGTCGAAGTCCAGGGCACCGCTGAGGGCGCTCCGTTCGACAAGCGCGAGCTCGATGCCCTCCTCGACCTCGGCGTCGCCGGATGCGCTGACCTGCGTGAGCAGCAGGCTGCGGCGCTCCAGGCCTGAAGCGTCCCGCACCCGGAACACGCATGAGCAGAATCGTCCTCGCGACCCACAACCCGCACAAAGTCGAGGAGTTCGGCGCGATCGTCGCCGCGACGCGCCCCGATCTCGAGGTCGTCGGATACGACGGTCCCGAGCCGGTCGAGGACGGCGTGATATTCGCCGACAACGCGCTGATCAAGGCGCGCGCCGCGGCTGCGCACACCGGACTGCCGGCCTTGGCGGATGATTCGGGGATCTGTGTCGATGTCCTGGGGGGCGCGCCCGGCGTCTTCTCCGCCTATTGGGCGGGGCACAAGAAGGACGCCGTTGCCAACCTCGAACTCCTGCTCGATCAGCTGTCCGATATCGCCGATCCGCACCGCGCGGCGCGGTTCGTCTCGACGATCGCGCTCGTCACGCCGGATGGCCGTGAGCACGTCGTCGAGGGCGTCTGGCCCGGACGACTTGCGTTGCGACCGTCCGGTGGCGGCGGGTTCGGGTACGACCCGATCTTCCTCCCCGACGGTCACGACGGTCGGAGCGCCGCCGACCTCACCGCGCCGGAGAAGAATGCGGCATCCCACCGCGCGCGCGCCTTCATCGCCCTCGCCCCGCTGCTTCAGAATCTGGAGCGATAACCGTTCCCGACTGGGGCGTGGAGCGGGTGCGCGCCCGGGGCGGGGCATAGCCTCGGATCATGCACGATCATGCACCCGCTGGCGGTCTCCGGGGCGCGAGCAACCAGCGGCTCCTCGCAATCTCGCTGTCGTTGACGGCGAGCGTCATGATCGTCCAGATCGTCGGCGCTGTCATGACCGGATCGCTCGCGCTCCTCGCTGACGCGGCACACATGTTCACGGACGCCTCAGCCCTCGTGATCGCCCTGATCGCCTCGCGGGTCGCCGCGCGCCCGGCCGACGACCGCAACACGTACGGATATCAGCGGGCCGAGGTCTTCGGTGCTTTGGTCAACGCCGTCATCCTGATCATGCTGATGGTGTGGATCGCCGTCGAAGCCGTGGGCCGACTCCTACGCCCGAGCGAGGTGGAGGTCGCCGCCGGCCTCATGCTCGTCGTCGCCGTGGTCGGCCTCATCGCCAACGCCGTCTCGATGTATCTGCTCAGCGCCGCGCAGAAGCGGAGCATCAACGTCCGTGGTGCCTACCTCGAAGTTCTCGGCGATCTGATCGGTTCCGCCGTCGTGATCGTCGCGGCCGTCGTGATCGCCGTCACCGGGTGGATGCCGGTCGACGCGCTCGCGTCGCTCGTCATCGCGGCGATGATCGTGCCGCGCGCCGCGGGGCTTCTCCGGGAGGTCCTCTCGGTTTTGGGGGAACGTGCCCCGCAGGGCACCGAGGTCGCCGCGATCCGGGACCACATCCTCGGTGAACCGGGTGTCGTCGATGTCCACGACGTGCACGTGTGGCAACTCACCCGGGGCGCCCCGGTGTTCACCGCCCACGTCGTCGTGGACGAGGCGGTGCTCAGCGGGGGATCGGGACAGTTGCTCTCGCGCCTGCAGGGATGTCTGTCCTCGCATTTCGATGTCGAGCATTCCACGTTCCAGTTCGAACCGGCAGGCCACCGCGAACACGATCGCCACGGCTGATCACGCCCGGGTCGGCGACAGCGGGCGGGTGCGCGCTCTCGCTGGTCGAGTGCCGCTGCGACGCCGCGGTGTATCGAGATCGTCGCGCGTCCACCTCGATGTGCGACGATCCTAGAGATGAACGACGACGCTCTCAGAGAACTGCGCGAGCTGCGCGCGCGTGCCTACGGACCGGATGCCGATCTCGCCGGCGACGCCGATGCTCACGCGCGTCTCGCCGATCTGGAAGAGCAGGTCCGTGCCGCGGAGAGGGCGCGCGTGAACGTCGCGCCGGGGGAGTCGGGGACGAGCACAGATGTGCCGCACACGCCGGCGTCGCCGGCATCCGTGTCGATCATCGAGGGTCTGTTCGCGGCGCCGGACGCTGATGCGTCCTCTGCTGGGGACCGCGCGGAGGAGCCGCCCGTTGCACCGAGGCGTTCCGGCCTCGGCGGGTTCTTCGCGCGCATCCGCCCGACCCGTCCGGTCGCGATGGCGTGGGCGGCGTCGCTCGTTGTGGTGGCGGTCCTGACCGCAGCGCTCGTCGCGGGCGTGGAGAGCCTCCGGCCGATCTCGGCGCCGAGCGGCGCGCGTCAGGTGGCGACGATCGGCGATGGAGAGCGCATCGACGACGACGCGGCCAACGCGTGGTTCGGGGCGGAGGGGGCGCGTTCCTACGAGTTCCTCGGGTTGACGGTCCTCACGATCGACGAGTCAGGGGATGATCCGCCACAGACGTGTATCGCGGTCGTCCCCACCGACAGCGTCAGCTTCCGAGACCGCACGTTCAGCGGGCAGGTGTATTCGGGATGCGCCGTGGGGGCCTTTCCGGCAACAGCGGAGTTCACGGTGCTAGGGGTGGCGCCGGCCGAACTGCGCGCGTTGTACCCGATCGGGACCGCTGTGCAGTTCGTGCTGGTGGGCGACGAGGTCGTCGTCTTCGCGGACGCCGGGAGCGGTATCTCCGCATCCGAGGGCTGACGCGGGTCACGGCGCCCGACGCACGTCCGTCGGCGCGATGTCCGGACGCAGCCCGCGCCAACGTGCGTGCCGCAACGTACCGTTCGGCGTGAACTCGGCGAACTCGACTTCACCGACCAGCCGGGGCTCGACCCAGACCGCGTCGGACTCGTCGGCCGCCGGAACCGCGAAGAAGGGATTCTCGACGGTCCGCACCAGCATCTCGTCCAGTCGCGCACGTTCCCGCTCAGTGAACCCCGAGCCGACTCGTCCGACGTACACCAGTCCGTCCGGACCCGGGATACCGACAAGAAGCGACCCGATGTCGCCGGTGCGGCCACCCCGTCCGGGCCGGATGCCGCCGATGACGACATCGTGCGTGTGGGTGATCTTGACCTTGAGCCAGGCCTCCGACCGCGCGCCGGGGCGATAGGGCGATCGGGGATCCTTCACCACGACGCCCTCCAGGCCGAGTTCGCGCGCGGTCGCGAGGGCGCCCACGACATCGTCGGCCACCGGCGGCACGACGATCGACGAGATTACGGCACGTGTGCGCTTCTCCAGCAGGGCGCGACGGTCAGCCAACGGGATCGCGGTCGCATCCGTCTCACCGGATCCGAGCGCGTCGAACAGAAGGAATGTCACGGGAGTTCGCGCCGCTTCCCGGTCGATCTCACGCGGCTTCGTCAGGTGCATGCGGTTCTGCAGGCGGCTGAAGCTCGGTATGCCGCGGCTGTCGAAGGCGACGATCTCACCGTCCACGGTGAGCGGCCCCGGGCCGAAGCCCGGATCGCCACCCGTGAGCTCCGGGTACCGGGCCGTGATGTCGGTGCCGCTGCGCGCCTTCAGTGTCAGGCGCTCCCCGTCCCACATGCCGACGGCGCGAATGCCGTCCCACTTGAACTCGACCCACGGTGTTCCCCACCGCGCCGCCGCGCGCGTGGCCTCGGGCTCCGTGGCGGTCGTTGCGAGCATGGGGCCGGCGGTCGCGACCGAAACCGCGCTCGCGTGGGGGTGCGCGCTCGCGCGTTGAGGCCGACATGCCCGTGCCTGAGCCTGTTGCTCCGGACCCTCGGCGTGTCGATGGGGCATCCGATGGAGGAGCCATTGCGACTTCTCGCCCGCTCCTTCCGTGCGGATCAATGCCAGCCTCGCGGAGCCCAGTGGTCCACCAGGCCGCCCGGAGACGGTCACGATCACTTCGTCGTCGCGCCATTTCTCGGTGACGTAGCTCCCGGTGTCCCAGATCGTCATCGTGCCCGCGCCATATTCTCCCCGTGGAATGTCTCCCGCAAAGGCGAGGTACTCGAGCGGATGGGGCTCCGTCATCACCGCGAGATGATTGCGCTCGGGAGACTCCGGAATGCCGCGGGGCACCGCCCAACTCACGAGCACGCCATCGTGCTCCAGCCGGAGGTCGAAGTGCAGGCGTGACGCGTGGTGTTCGTGCACGACGAACCGCGTGCCGGACGGGGCGCCCACTGGCGCCGTGTCGGGCATCGGTTCGGGAGTGCGATCGGCCGAGCGCTTTGCGAGGTAGGTCGCGAGGGGAAGCGCCGAGCGCGGGGCGAGGTCGGTGAGCGGATCGCCGAGATGGTCGGCCCGGTCGATCACCTCGTCGAAGCGGAGCTGTCGGAGGTTCGGTTCATCCAACTCCGACCAGGTGCGGGGAGCGGCGACGGTCGGTTCGTCCCGCCCGCGGAGCGAGTAGGGCGCGATCGTGGTCTTCGCAGCATTGTTCTGGCTCCAATCGAGGAACACCCGGCCCGCCCGGAGGCTCTTCGACATCTGGCTGACCACGAGGTCGGGGTGGTCGGCCTCGAGCAGCCGCGCGAGCTCCTTTGCGAAGGCCGAGATCTCGTCGCTCGTGCGCGTGCCGTCGAGCCGGGCGTACAGATGGATGCCTTTGCTTCCACTCGTCACCGGGACGCACGGCATCCCCATGTCGTCGAGGATCGTTCGCAGCAGGCGCGCGACCTCTGCGCATTCAGCGAGCCCGACGCCCGGGCCGGGATCGAGGTCGAGGACCAGTCGATCCGGGTGTTGACGTGTGCCCTGTGCGTCGAAACGCCATTGCGGAGTATGGAGCTCGAGGCTCGCGACCTGAGCGAGGTACACGAGGGCCGCCAGATTCTCCACGAGCGGATAGTCCTTCGCTCCGGTCGAGTGATCGATCGCGCGCCGAGGAATCCAGTCGGGGGCACCGGGTTCGAGGTCTTTCGCGAAGAACGGCGCGTGATCGACGCCCTCCGGCCAGCGGAGCCGCGTCACGGGACGTCCAGCAAGGTGCGGGAGCAGCAGCGGAGCGATTCGGGTGAGGTAGTCGATCACCTCACCTTTGGACGTGCCGGTGCGCGGGTAGAGGACCTTGTCGAGATTGGTCAGGCGCAGGCGGTGGCCCTCCACGTCGACGAGCTGTCCGCTGCCTGCCATGCCGCCAGGCTAGCGCGACGATCGCGAACAACAGGAGAGGGAGTGGCGGCGACAGGTGTGACCGGTGTTCACTGGGGTGATGAGAACGATCTGGAAAGGCGCTCTGACCTTCGGGCTCGTCAACGTGCCCGTCAAGGTGTACTCGGCGACGGAGGATCACGACGTGCCGCTGCACCAGGTGCACGCTGCCGACGGCGGACGCATCCGCTACCAGCGCATCTGCGAGATCGACGGTGAGATCGTGCCCTACGCCGACATCGACAAGGCCTACGACGACGGCGAACGCACGGTCGTGCTCACCGCGGAGGACATCGCCGCGCTCCCCGCCGAGCGCAGTCGCGAAATCGAAGTCGTGGAGTTCGTGCCGAGCGACCAGATCGACCTGCTGACGCTCGACAAGGCCTATTACCTCGAGCCGGATTCGGCCTCACCGAAGGCATACGTGCTCTTGCGTAAGACACTCGAACAGACCGACCGTACGGCGATCGTGCGGTTCTCCCTGCGACAGAAGACACGGCTCGCGGCGCTCCGGGTCCGTGACGACGTGCTGGTCCTGCAGACCCTGCTCTGGGCCGATGAGGTACGCGCCGCGAGGTTCGCCGCCCTCGACGAGCCGGTCAAGATCTCCGCCAAGGAGCTGGAGCTGTCGGCATCGCTCGTGGAGAGCTTTTCGAGCGACTTCGACCCGACGCAGTTCGTCGACGAGTACCAGCAGGAGCTACGCACCCTCATCGATGCGAAGCTCGACAAGGGCGACGCGCTCGACACGGCCGAGACCTTCGGTGAGCGGTCCGAGAAGGATTCCGGAGGCGAGGTGATCGACCTCATGGCCGCGCTGAAGGCGAGCGTCGAACGGAGCCGTGCGGCGCGTCAAGAGGACGCTGCCCCGTCGTCACCGGCGCCGAAGAAGAAGACGTCGAGGGCGAAGAAAGCGTCCTGAGACCGCTCGCTCAGACGGCAGGTGTGCTGCCGCTTCGCGGTGCGTCATCGTCGCCGGCGTCGAAAACCTCCGGTGCCGAGCGGTGCACCTCCGGGGCCACCTGGAACGTCTCGGCGGTGAGCGTCAGCTCCTGCGCTTCGGCGGCATCCGTGACGGGAGCGGCACCCTCGGCGAGTTCCTTGCGGACCTTCCGGCGCTCGGAGAAGTAGTGCCACAGCGTGATGATCGCCGTGCCGCCGACGGCCGTCAACAGGATGATGTCGATGTACTCGGTCACCAGGTTCGCAACCCAGGGGATGTAGGCGATGACGTAGCCGAGCATCGTGAGGCCGAAACCCCACAGCACCGCGCCGATCAGGTTGTAGAGCGAGTAGCGGCGCCACGGCATGTGACCGACGCCCGCGGCGACCGGAGCGAAGGTGCGGACGATCGGGACGAATCGCGCGAGGATGACGGTGAGTCCGCCGTAGCGTTCGAAGAACGCGTTCGTGCGTTCGACGTTCTTCCGGCTGAAGAGGCCGGATTCCTTCTTCTCGAAGACGGCGGGACCGCCCTTGTGGCCGATGTAGTAGCCGACTTCACCACCGAGGAACGCAGCCAGGGCGATCAGCAGCGACACGATCCAGATGTTGACGCCGAAGATGTCGCTCGTGTGCGTGAGAAGGCCGGAGATGACCAGCAAGGTGTCGCCGGGCAGGAGGAAGCCGACGAGCAGGCCCGTCTCGGCGAAAACGATGAAGCAGACCACCAGCAGCGCCCAAGGGCCCGCTGAATTGATGATCAGCTCAGGGTCGAGCCAGGGAATGAGGGCGATCTGGTGCACTGGGGGTCCCGTCGGTCGTGCGTTCGGTCGGCGGTAGAACTGGCGTGAGCCTCCTGGCCCTTACCGTGCGGAAGGTGGGACTTGAACCCACACGCTCGAAAGCACAGGAACCTAAATCCTGCGTGTCTGCCAATTTCACCACTCCCGCGGTGAATGCAGTCTATCGACGAGGACTGACAGATTCCGTCGGCGCGATCTCCGCGCTCGCCGCGATCCGGTCGCGCCGCGGCGAACCGCCGATGATCCAGTAGCCCAGCCCGACGATCACCGCACCCCCGATGAGGTTGCCGAGTCCGACCCACACGAGGTTGCCGGCGAACAAGCCCAGTGTCGCGTTCGGATCGCCCGAGAAGAGCCCGATCCCGTACGTCGTCATGTTCGCGACAACGTGCTCGAAACCCGAGCTGATGAACGCGAGAATCGCGGCGAAGATCAGCAGGAGCTTGGCGACATCCGAGTGGACGCGGGCGCACATCCAGATCGCGAGGCACACGAGAACGTTGCAGAGGATGCCGCGGACGACGAGCTCGATCGGACTCTCATGCGCCTTGCTCTCCAGCATCCCGGACACCATCTGACCGGCAGGCGCGTTCGAGTGGAGCACTCCCGAGATGACGATCAGGCCGGCGAAGAGGAGCGAGCCGGCGAGATTCATGACGAACGTCACGGCGATCGTGGCAGCGGCCCGTCCGGGGGAGACGGCGCGCATGAGGGCGCCCTGGGGGAGGGTCATCATCGCTGAGGTCACGAGGTCCGCACCGGCGAAGACGACCAGTGTGAGGGCAACGCCGAACACGAGTCCGCTGACGAGCTTGGCGAGACCGTCACCGGCGGCCAAAAGTGGCCCGGCGGTGGACACCATGAGCACGACGCCGATGCCGATGTATGCGCCAGCGAGCATGCCCGACACCGCGAACCGTCCGAGGGTGCGAAGGCCCCCGGCCTTGTGGACGGCGGCATCGGCCTGGACGGAGAGGGTGTCGGGAATGCTCAGCACGATGAGTCAGTCTACCTGTGGTCCGACCACATGACAAGGGAACGGCTTGTGGATAATCTCGGTGACCTCGCCGGGGAATTGTCAGGATGCCGGGGTGAGTCTCGCCCCTGTCTCTTCCGCCACGACGGACACGCACGCGTCCGCCGTGCGGGCCGTCGCCGAGCGGGTACGTGATCGCCTGCGCGCCGAGCAGGCCGACCCGGCGCGCCACCCCGACCGGGCCGAGCAGCTGGCCACCGCAGAAGTGCGCGCCCACAACGACTTCGCACTCGCGCGTGGACTGGACCTGATCGAGGACGAGACCGCGTGCGTGCGCGCGGTGCTCGCGTCGGTGACGGGCTTCGGTCCGCTGCAGGCGCTCCTGGATGATCCGACGGTCGAAGAAATCTGGATCAACTCACCGGACCGGGTCTACTTCGCGCGGGCGGGACGCAGCCATCGCGCGCCGCTCGTGTTGACCGACGAGGCCGTGCGCGACCTCGTCGAGCGGATGCTGCATTCCACCGGTCGCCGTGTCGACCTCAGTCAACCGTTCGTCGATGCGTCGCTCCCGGACGGATCTCGACTCCACTGCGTCATCCCAGACATCACGAGATCGCACTGGGCGGTCAATATCCGGAAGTTCCTGACATCCCACCGCACCCTGGATGATCTCGTGGCCGCACGCTCGCTCACGCCCGCGGCCGCAGACCTGCTGACCGATGCACTCGCGTCCGGGAGCAGCATCCTGGTCTCGGGAGCCACGCACGCCGGCAAGACGACCGTGTTGGCTGCGCTCATCGGCGCGTGCCCACCCGATCACCGCATCGTCACGGTTGAGGAGACGTTCGAGCTCGCCGCTCAGGCGCCGGACATCGTCGCTCTGCAAGGACGTCAACCCAGTCTCGAAGGCACGGGATCGGTGAGTCTCCGCCGACTCGTGAAAGAAGCACTGCGCATGCGACCCGATCGGTTGATCATCGGCGAGGTGCGCGACGCCGAGGCGCTCGATCTCCTCTTGGCACTCAACACCGGTGTGCCGGGTGCCGCGACGATCCACGCCAACTCGGCCGACGACGCGCTCCGCAAGCTGGCCGCGCTGCCACTTCTGGCCGGTCAGAACATCGACTCCGGCTTCGTGGTCCCCGCGATCGCCGCCTCGGTGGATCTCGTCGTGCACTGTCGCCGCGGTGCCGACGGGCATCGCTTCGTGGAGGAGATCGTGCGGTGCACCGGCACTGTGTCCGACGGCCGTGTCGAGACAGAGGTCGTCGCTCGAGGAGAGCGGCGATGACGATCCTGTGGGGTGCTCTGCTTGCAGCCGGCGTCCTGCTGGTTGCGTCCCCGTGGCTCTGGCCCGTTCGGACTTCGGCAGAGAGGGCGCCCATCGTCGATGGGAGGATCGCGCGGATGCTGCAGGAAGCCGGGTACGCCCACGCTCCCGTTGCGCGCCCCGTCGTGATCGGTGTGACCGGTGGCGTGGTGGCGGCATCCGTGAGCTTCTTGGCGACCGGGCTCGTCGCCGTCGCGCTCGTCGCGGCGATCGCGGGGTGTGCAGCGCCGTTCGGGTGGCTGCGTCAGCGGGCGCGGCGCTTGCGGACCTCGCGTCGTGCGCTGTGGTCGGACGTGTGTGAACTCCTCATCGCCTCGGCCCGAGCGGGCATGTCGCTGCCGGATGCCGTGTCAGCCCTCGCCGACAGCGGACCGCCGTCGTTACGTCCCGCGTTCGCCCGGTTTGCGGGGGACATGGCGGCATCGGGGCACTTCGACTCCAGTGCGTTGCGGCTGAAGGCATCTCTCGCCGACCCGGCGGCCGATCGGATCGTCGAGACGCTTCGAATGGCACGCCAGGTGGGCGGCACCGAGCTCACCGCGGTCCTCCGGGCGCTGTCCGCGTCCGTCCGCGCCGATGCCACGCTCCGGTCCGAAGTCGAGGCGCGTCAGTCGTGGGTGCGCGGCGCGGCGGTCGTCGGCGTGGTGGCGCCGTGGATAGTGCTCGGACTCCTGGCGCTGCGCCCGGAGGGAGCCGCTGCGTACGGCAGTCCCGCCGGCGTCGTGGTGGTCTTGGTCGGCGCGGCTGTCTCGGTGTTCGCCTATCGGCTGACGCTGCGGCTCGGCCGGCTGCCCGAGCCGCAGAGGTGGTTCGCATGAGCATCATGACGGAGCTGGCGTTTGCCCTCGTCCTTGGCGCGGGGCTGGCCGCAGGAATTCTGCTGGCTGCCGTGCGGGTGCCCCAGTGGTCCGCACCGAGCCTCGAGCGGCGGATCGCGCCGTACGTCCGCGACGTGGCAGATCCGCGGGGTTTGACGCCGCTCGCAGCGCCGGCATGGGATACCGGTTGGCGGTCGGTGCGCGATCGGGTCATCGCCGCGTGGGGCGGCGGAGACGCACTGGCCATGCGGCTGCGCCAGGCGGATCGCTCGCAGACGGTGTTGTCCTTCCGCGCCACCCAGCTCGCGTGGGCGCTCGCCGGGTTGGCTCTCGGTGCTGTTCTCGCCGTCGCGGTGTCGCTGGCCGGACGCGGTGGACCGATCGCGGTTCTCCTCCCGCCGCTCGTGGCCGTCGCGGCGATCGTCTTCTGTGACTACCGGTTGACGCTCGCCGCGCGCACGCGCACCGCGCGGATCGAGGACGAGTTGCCGACCGTCCTGGAGTTCCTCGCGCTGTGCTTGTCGGCCGGCGAAGGCCTGCGGGACGCCTTGCGCCGCGTGGGCGACATCGGCACGGGCGAACTGACCGCCGAGTTGCGCCGTGCGGTCCTTGCCAGCGGCACCGGCTCGAGCCTGTCTGATGCGCTCCTCGATCTGGCGCGGAGCGTCGACGTCCCCGCGCTCTCGCGGGCCATCGAGCACATCGTCTCCGCGATCGACCGCGGTGCGCCGCTCGCCCAGGTCCTGCAGGATCAGGCCGTCGATGCCCGCGAAGACGCGAAGCGCGGGCTCATCGAAGCCGCGGGGCGTAAGGAAATCCTGATGCTTCTGCCGCTGGTCTTCTTGATCCTGCCGTTGTCGGTTCTCTTCGCCGTCTTCCCCGGGATCGTCCTGCTGAAACTCGGAATCGGATGACCGTCGACGGTCGAAAGGAGGCGGACATGATCCGCACAGGATGGGGCGCCGTGCGCTCTGCATGGAAGGACACGACGACCGACGAACGGGGTGACGTGCCCGGCTGGGTCTTGGTCACGTTGATGACCGCAGGACTCGTCGTGGCGATCTGGGCGCTCGCGGGGCCGGCACTGGCCAACCTCTTCACCGATGCGATCAGTCGCGTGTCCGGGTTCTGACGCGTCATGCTCTCGCTGCGCGAGGACGATCGGGGCTCCAGCCCGGTGGAGTTCGTCCTCGTGGGGACTCTCCTCACGGTCCTGACGCTGGCAGTCGTGCAGCTGGGGCTCGCGGTCTACGTCCGCAATGTCGTTCACGATGCTGCCGTGGAAGGCGCCTATCATGGCGCTCTCGCTGACACCTCGCTCGCCGATGGTGCGGCACGCACCGAGCGCCTGATCCACGCCGCGGTGAACGGATTGGACGCGAGCGTATCGGCGCGCGATACGACCGCTCTCGGCGTGCCCGCCATCGAGGTCACCGTCGTCGCGACTCTGCCGCTCATCGGGCTGCTCGGGCTGCCCGCGGGGATGGAGGTCAGCGCACATGCACCGCGAGAATCCTTCGATTGACGACTCCGGACAGGACGGATCTGCCGCACTGGAGTTCATCCTCGTCGGCCTGATCCTGTTGGTGCCGATCGTCTACCTCATCGTCGCGCTCGGCGCGATCCAGGGGCACGCTCTCGGCGTCGAGGCCGGTGCTCGCCAGCTCGCGCGGACGATTGCGACGTCCGACGACGCCGCGACAGCGGACGCCCGGGCGGAGCGTGTGATCGCCGCCATCGCTCAGGAGTACGGCATCGATCGCGACACCGTCAGGATCGACATCACCTGCGCACGCGGCGCATCGATGTGTCCCGAGGCGGGCGCCACCCTCCTCGTCACCCTGTCCGCGAGCGTCGCGTTGCCGCTCGTCCCCGCTGTGCTCGGGCTCGAAAGTCTGGCCCGCGTGCCGGTCGAGGCCACGGGTGCGCAGAAAGTCTCGCGGTATTGGGAGGGAGCGCCGTGATGCCCCGCCCCGCGCATGTGGATGATGAGGGCAGTGTCCTGCTCCTCACCCTCGGCTATGCGCTGCTCGCGATCGCGCTCGTTCTCGTGTGCGTCGACGCGACCAGCCTTTACCTGGCGCAGAAGCGCGTGGATGCCGCGGCCGATGCGGCTGCCCTGGCCGGCGCCGATGGATTCACGCTGACGATCACGGACGGGGAGCCGCTGGCCGCACTGACGAACGCCGGCATCCGTGCGCAAGCAGAGGACATCCTCGCGGTCTACGACGACACGGTACTCGTGGCCGCCGGCACGGACGACGGTGTCTCGGCGCGGGTGACAGTGTCGACGCTCTGGCGACCTCCTGTGCTCAGCATCTTCGTTCCCGAGGGGGTTGCGCTCGAGGCGACCGCCACGAGCCGAACGGCGCTGCGCTGACGCGCGCTCAGCTCTCGCGCGGCACGAACCGCGGCACCCAGCGCAGGAACGCCAGCGCGCCGAGCAGGCCGATCACGCCCATCGTCGCCGTGGCGATCGACAGGGAGAACGCGGCGGCGAGAGCCGACACCGTGAGCGGCGCGATCGCGCCGCCGGCATCCGTCAATGTTCGCCACGAGCCGAGGAAAGGCGCCGGGTCGGCCTGCGGGGCGACATCGGCGCCGAGCGTGAGGAGGATGCCGCTGGAGAGGCCGTTTCCGACTCCGAGGACCGCCGCGAACAGGGCGAACCACAGGGCCGACTGGGTGAGGTCATGCGTGAAGGACAGCGCGACGAAGCCCGCACCCATCAGGACCATGGCCGGGAGCGCCGCCCAGAGTCGCCCGAAGCGGTCCATGACCTGGCCGCTCGCGTAGAACAGGACAAAGTCGATCGCCCCCGACACGCCGACGACGAGGGCGATCGTCTGGGCGTCGAGCCCGATGGACACGCCCCAGAGTGGCAACACGATCTGCCGTGCCGAGCGCACCGCCGACAGCGACGCCGCCGCGACGCCGAGCCGCGAGAGCACGCCCCGGTACTGCCACATCGTTCGGAACACACCTGCACGACGCTGGAGCGGAATCGACCCGCTGACGGCTTCGCCGGTGTCGACGTCGTCACCTGTGGATGCCGTCGACGCGGACGGCGATGCGACCACTTCGGGGTCGGGACCCAGGAGAACGAGGAGCACCGTCGCGATCAGGCAGGCGCCGAAGAACCACACCGTCGCACGCTCATCCTGGAGCATCGCGAGCAGCAGCGCCGCGACGAAGGGACCGACGAACATGCCGAGGCGGAACGTTCCTCCCAGGAGAGACAGCGACCGAGCACGGTACGCCAACGGCACTCGGCTCGTCATGAACGAATGCCGGGCGAGCCCGAAGGTCGCCGCACAGAAACCGATCAGGAAGACCGCCGCGGCGAGCCCCGGCAAGCTCGGCGCGACCAGAAGCCCGGCGACGCCGCCGAGTGCGAGAACACCGCCGAAGGCCATCGTGACGCGCTCGCCGACCCGGGCGACCGCCCAACCCGCCGGAATGTTGCCGACGAGTTGACCGACCACGAGCGCAGAGACCACCAGCGCCGCGGTCGGGACATCGGCGCCGAGCTCTGCAGCGATCACTGGCAGCAGGGGGATCACGGCTCCCTCGCCGAGGGCGAACAAGACCGTCGGGCCGTAGATCATCGGCGCCAACCGCCACAGCATCCCGCCCATCGACGAGGAGGGGTGGGCTGCGGTCACGCTCTTCACGTTAGTCTGGACTGTCATGCTTGAATTCGATCCTGCCCCCGAAATCCAGGCCCTGCGGTCCACGTTCTCCGACATCGCAGCGGTCGTCGATGTCGACGCTCTGCGCGCCGAGATCGCCCGACTCTCCGAAGAGGCCGGCGCGCCCGACCTCTGGGACGACGTCGAGAAGGCGCAGAAGGTCACGAGCGCCCTCAGTCACCGCCAATCCGAGCTCAAGCGCGTCACGGACGTCGAGCAGCGACTGGACGACCTCGACGTCCTGGTCGAGATGGCCCTCGAGATGGATGACGAGGACACCGCCGCCGAGGCGCGCAAGGAAATCTCAGATCTCCAGACGGTCATCGGTCAACTCGAGGTGCAGACTCTCCTCGACGGCGAATACGACGATCGCGCGGCTGTTGTCACGATCCGCTCGGGTGCCGGCGGCGACGATGCCACGGACTTCGCCGAGATGCTCCTGCGTATGTACTTGCGGTGGGCCGAACGACACAAGTACGCCGTCAAGGTGATGGACACGTCCTACGCGGAGGGCGCCGGCATCAAATCAACGACGTTCGAAGTGGATGCGCCCTACGCCTACGGCACGTTGTCGGTCGAAGCGGGCACCCACCGTCTCGCCCGCATCAGCCCGTTCGGCGGTGCCGACAAACGCCAGACGAGCTTCGCGGCCGTCGAGGTCATCCCGGTGATGGAAGAGGCCAAGGAAGTCGAGGTGCCGGAAGGCGACATTCGTGTCGACGTGTTCCGCTCGTCGGGTCCGGGAGGCCAGTCCGTCAACACGACCGACTCTGCGGTGCGCATCACGCACCTTCCGACCGGCATCGTCGTGTCGATGCAGAACGAGAAGTCGCAGATCCAGAACCGTGCGGCCGCGATGCGCGTGCTGCAGACCCGACTCATGCTCCTGCAGAAGGAGCAGGAGGCGGCCACGAAGAAGGAACTCGCCGGCACGATCACGGCGAGTTGGGGCGATCAGATGCGTTCGTACTTCCTGTACGGCCAGCAACTCGTCAAGGACCTCCGCACCGGCTACGAGGTCGGAAACCCAGCCTCCGTCTTCGACGGTGATCTGGACGGTCTGATTGCGGCCGGCATCCGCTGGCGCAAGCGCAAAGACGACGACTGACGCCACGCGGACCCCGTGTCCGCGCGCGACAGGGAAACTTCCGCGAAGAAATTCTTCCGCAGGTGCATCCGAATCTCTCGATTCGGGCGAATACATCTGTGACGGCGCGAACAGCGCGCCGCGCGGAAGGAGAACATCATGATGCGATCCAGGATCGCTGTCGGCATTGCTGCCGCAGCGCTCGCCACGCTCGGCTTCGCGGCCCCCGCCTCGGCGGCCGATGAAGCGTCACTGTCCGTCCTGCACGGCATTCCCGACACACCCGTCGATGTCTACGTCAATGGTGCGTTGACGATCGACGACTTCCAGCCCGGCGACCTCGCCGGGCCGCTGATGCTCGCTGCCGGCGACTACGAAGTCGCGTTGACGGCAACGGACGCCCCCGACGCCTCCGCACCCGTGCTGGGCCCGGTTACTCTCACACTGGCCGCCAACACGTCGTACACAGCCGTCGCCCACCTCACCGAGGCCGGCGAGCCCAGCGCGAAGCTGTTCACGAACGAGACGGCCACGACCGCGGCAGGCGAAGGGCGACTGACTGTCCGGCACGTCGCAGCGGCTCCCGCCGTCGACATCCTGGCTGGGGGTGCCGCCGTCGTGGAAGGGTTGACCAACCCGAATGAGGCGACGCTCAACCTTCCCGCCGGAACGGTCTCTGCCGCCGTCGCCCTGGCCGGCACGACCGACCCGGTGCTCGGCCCGACAGACGTCACCGTGGCGGAAGGATCGCTGACGATCGTCTACGCGTGGGGGAGTGCTGCTGACAGCAACCTCGCCCTGGCCGTGCAGACGATCGACGGCCTGCACTCCGACCCCAACGGCGTGAACACCGGTTCGGCCGGTCTCGTCGCAGAGAACCGTGGCGCTGGTTCGACCCCGGCGCTGCTCCTCGCCGGCGGCCTGCTGTTGGTCGCGGGAGCCGCGGTGATCGTTCGTCGCCGCGCGGCGCACGCGCACTCGTGATCATGGGCGATCGCGGTCTTTCCGTTCTCGGCGGAGTCTCCCTCCCTGCCGTGGTCGTGGCCGTGTCGCTCCTTACGGGTTGCTCTCCCTCCGTCCCCAGCGGGGAGGAGACGTCGGCCGCGGTGACCCCTGCACCGCGGCCGACGGCCGTCCTCGACGTGCCGGTCGCTCCGGCCACTGCCCCGCCCGTCGTTGCGCAGATCCCGCCCACGGAGATGCGCATCGACGCGATCGAGGCAGTCCTGCCGATCACGCCGGTCGGGGCGAAGGACGACGGCTCGATGGACATCCCGACGCGGCCTTCCGAAGCCGGATGGTATCGCTTCGGACCGACCCCGGGGGCTCCCGAAGGCTCAGCGGTGGTGGCGGCGCACGTCGACTCGCGCGTGTACGGGGTCGGTCCGCTGGGGCGGCTCCGCGACCTGCCGGTCGGGTCCGTGATCGACGTGACCGATGCCGCCGGCGTCGTGCACGCCTTCGAGGTCACGTCGGTGACCTACATTCCTCGGGCGGAACTTCCCGTCGCACAGTATTTCGCCCGTACAGGCGAGCGGATGCTGGTGATCATCACCTGTGGCGGCTCTTTCGACGAGGCCACCCGGTCCTATAGCGACAATGTGGTGGCCGTCGCCCGTCCTCTGGATGCATGATGGCTATGGCGGCCGTGTGCGGCGGCCCTGAGGGAGACGTCATCGACGACGATGAAGACCGCCAGATCGCGCGGGCATTCGCCGACGGCGACGCTGCGGCCCTCAAGCAGATCTACGATCGGTGGTCCCGCCTGGTCTACACGCTGGCCCTGCGATCGCTGGGCGATCAGAGCGAAGCCGAGGACCTCACCCAGGGGACCTTCGTCTCGGCGTGGAAAGCGCGCGAGAGCTACGACGAGGCGCGCGCGTCGCTGTCCACCTGGCTCATCACCATCGCGCGCAGACGGAACGCCGATGCCCACCGTGTGCGCGCGCACAGCGCCCGGGTGCTGGGCGCCCTGCAACAGCAGGCGGAGCCCGCGGTGCAGGAAGAGCCCGATGTCGCCGACGCGATCCTGGTGGCACAGGAACTCGAGCTTCTCGAACCGGATGCCCGCAGCGTCGTGCGTCTGGCGTTCTACGATGACCTGACACACGCGCAGATCTCGGAACGGCTGGGCATGCCGCTCGGCACGGTGAAGAGTCATCTGCGGCGGAGTTTGCAGCGGATGCGGACCAGATTGGAGGGCAACCGTGTCGCATATTGATCCCGACCATCTCGCGATCGAGGCCCTCGAAGGTGACGCCCTCGCTCATGACGACAGTGGGCACCTCGCGCAGTGCGACCAGTGCCAGGATGACCTTCGCGCCCTCCGCCGCGCCGTCCGCGCCGGGCGTTCGAGCGCGCCCGATGGGCTGTCCACGCCCGGCGAACACGTCTGGGAGGCGATCGCGGCGGAGGTGGCGGCCGACAGCCCGGCCGTGGCTTCCGTGATCCCGCCGGCCGAGACATCCTCGCGGCGACACCACGCGCCCCGTCGCCGTCGAGGTCCTCGGCTCGCGCTGGTCGTGAGCGCGCTGACGGCCGCCGCGGCCGCAGTCGCGATCGCCCTCGTGATCCTGATCCCACGTCCCGTCGGCATCGCCACCGCGACACTCGACGCATTCCCCGACCATCCCGGTGCGCGGGGTACCGCCGAGCTCGAGCGGGAGCCGGATGGCACCGAGCACGTGCGCGTCGAACTCGATGCGGACGTGCCGGACGACGGATTCCGAGAAGTGTGGCTTCTCACCGAGGACGGTTCGGCGTTGGTCAGTCTCGGCGTCCTCGACGGCAGCGCCGGATCCTTCACCGTGCCGGGCGACGTCGACACGAGTCGGTTTTCGGTCGTCGATGTCTCGCAGGAACCGACCGACGGCGGTGCCGAGCACTCGGGCGATTCGATCGTGCGGGGTCAGCTCACCAGGTCGTGACCCGCGGGGTGTCGCATCCGGCATCCTTCCGTGACCCGCTTAGGCTCGTCAGGTCATGATCCGGTTCGAGCACGTCACCAAGAGATTCCGTGGGACCAGCAAGCCGGCGTTGAACGACGTCGACTTCGAGGTCCAGCGCGGTGAGTTCGTCTTCCTCGTCGGGGCTTCCGGCTCGGGCAAGTCCTCGTGTCTGCGGCTGATCCTGCGCGAAGACCAGCCGAGCGAGGGTCGCGTCGTCGTCCTCGGCCGTGATCTGCACTCCCTGTCGAGCCGCAAGGTTCCGTACTTCCGTCGGCACATCGGGTCGGTGTTCCAGGACTTCCGGCTTTTGCCGAACAAGACGGTGTTCCAAAACGTCGCCTTCACGCTCCAGGTGATCGGGTCCTCGCGCGCGTTCATCCAGCAGGCGGTGCCCGAGGTGCTCGCCCTCGTCGGACTCGAAGGCAAAGACAAGCGATTGCCGCACGAATTGTCCGGCGGTGAGCAGCAGCGCGTCGCGATCGCGCGCGCTCTCGTGAACCGGCCGCAGATCCTCCTCGCCGATGAGCCCACGGGCAACCTCGACCCGGCCACATCGGTCGACATCATGCAGCTGCTCGCGCGGATCAACGCCGGAGGGACCACCGTCGTGATGGCGACCCACGAGGCCGGCTTCGTCGACCAGATGAAGCGCCGTGTGATCGAGCTCCGCGGCGGAGTCATGGTGCGCGACGATCGCCACGGGGGATACGGCGACACCTCGGCGATCCCGAGCCTGACTCCGCAGGCGGAGAAGGGCGCGGCCGCCACGGCAGCCTTGACCGCCGTCCTGCAGCTTCAGCGGGAGATCGCCGCACAGCCGGCTCCGGCGGCTCCGGATGCCGCGGTCGTCCCGGCATCCGATCCCGCACCCGCCACGACGACAGAACCGGAAGTCGATCCCGCGCCCGGGACCCGGCCCATCAAGATCGCCGCACCGGCGGTGGACCTGGACGGCCTGGGGATCGGCGGCCTCGATGCCGACGGACGCGGCGTCGCCGACCGATTGGGCCTCGGCCAGGAAGAGGACGAAGTGGGGCCCACGACATGAGGATGCAGCTGATCCTCGGTGAGGCGCTCACCGGACTCCGCCGAAACGCGTCGATGGTGATCTCCGTCGTGCTCGTGACGTTCGTCTCGCTGACTTTCGTCGGCGCGGCGATGCTCATGCAGATCCAGATCGGCAAGATGCAGGACTATTGGGCCGATCGGGCCCAGGTCGCCGTCTTCATGTGCCGCGCCGATTCGACCGTCACGACCTGTGTCGACGGAGCCGCGACGCAGGAGCAACTCGACGCCGTCGCCGCCCAGCTCGACAGCCCCGCGCTCGGCGCTGTCGTGCGCGATGTCCGGTTCGAGTCATCGGACGAGGCGTACCAGAACCTCCTCGACATCTACGGGCAGGAATACGCCGACTACGTCACGCCCGAACAACTGGGGGAAACCTACTGGGTCAATCTCGTGGACCCGGCCCAATCCGACGTCATCACGGAGGCCTTCAACGGCACTCCGGGTGTCGACAACGTCCGCAATCAACTGCAATACCTGGAGCCGTTGTTCTCGGCGCTGACCGTGGCGACCTATATCGCGGTCGGCATCGCGGGGCTCATGCTGATCGCTGCCGTCCTGCTCATCTCGACGACGATCCGCCTGTCCGCTTTTGCGCGGCGAAAAGAGCTCGGGATCATGCGATTGGTGGGAGCCTCGAACCGGTTCATCCAGACGCCGTTCATCCTCGAAGGTGTCTTCGCCGCCTTCATCGGATCGCTGTTGGCCGGCGGCGCGATCGTCGCCGGCATCCACTTCGGGGTCAACGGCTATCTGAAGGACCGGATCGACTTCATCACCAAATGGGTCGACATATCGGATGCGGCTGTCGTCATCCCGATCATCATCCTGATCGGACTCCTGCTCGCAGCACTGTCGGCCGGATTCGCGATCCGCCGATGGTTGCGCACCTGAGGCAGCGGTCCGGGTAGACTGACAGGCTGCCATCCGGATCGAGAGGGGGAGGACATGCCCAAGGAACGCGGAGAGAAGGTCGTCGCGACCAATCGTCGCGCGCGCCACGAGTACGCGATCGAGAAGACGTACGAGGCGGGGCTCGTCCTCACCGGTACCGAAGTGAAGTCGCTCCGTGAGGGACGCGCCAACCTGAGCGACGGGTACGCGTACATCGACGGTGGCCAGGCGTACCTCGATGCCGTGCACATCCCGGAGTATGCGCAGGGGCACTGGACGAACCACGCGTCCAAGCGCACGCGCAAGCTCTTGCTGCACAAGGAAGAGATCATCAAGCTGTCGCACGCGGTGTCGGCCGGTGGCTACACGCTGATTCCCCTAAAGCTCTACTTCTCCGATGGCCGGGCCAAAGTCGAAATCGCCGTCGCCAAGGGCATGCGCGAGTTTGAGAAGCGTCAGACGATCCGCGAGCGCGAAGACAAGCGCGAGGCCGAGCGGGCGATGCGCGCCCGCAACCGCCTCGGCGACTGACCGCGGTCCGCGCGCCGGCAGGCGCGATGACCGCAGAATGTCGCGATCTCCGCAGGGGGATGCGGCATCCGGTGCGGAGATGTCGACATTCTGCGAAGTTCGTGACCCGCAGTCGGGCGGATGCCGGGCGAGGCGCCGGGATCGACGGTCAGCTCGCGGCGAACCGCGCCTCGACAGCGGCCATGATGACGATTTCCTCGGGGTGGAAGTCGATCGCCGGTGCGGCGCCGACATCCATCGAGATCGCCGTCCTAGCGAACATCCGCGGGCTCGGCGCCGTCTCCTGACCTTGCGTGAGCAGCCCGAGATCAGCGATCTCGAGCGGCGTGACCGTGGTGCAGTCGATCGCGGCGGCGTACGAGGTGGCGCGTTCGACGGCGACCGCGACAGCCGCCGTGGCGACCGCGCGTTCGGTGCGCGCGCGGGTGTCGGGGGTGAGCTGCCAGTCGACCGCGCCGATGTGCAGGCCCTCTTGCGTGGCGATCCCGTTGAGCCAATCAGACAGGGCGACGAAGTCCGCGAAGGTCGCGATGATGTCGACGGATGCGTGATGGACGAGGTCGAGCTGATGACCCTCGTTGTTCCAGGGGCGGTCGGACCAGATCGAGACGCGCTCTGCCGACCAGTCTTCGATCGTGCCCGCGGCCTTGCGTGCTGCGAGGTCTTCGCGCACCGGCGCGGCGAGCGCCGCGATGCGTTCCACCACACCGCCGCGCTGCGGACCGTCGACCGCCGCGGAAATGTGTGCGACGGCGCGTTCGGGAGCCACACGCGCTTCGTCGGAACCCCGGACCGTGATGATGACCTCGCTCATACGAGCGACTCTACGCCGCGCGGTGATAGGCTGGGATGCTCGGGCGCCCCGGCATCCGAGCACAACTCCACAGCGTGACAGTGGCTCATTCGCCGCACGGCCGAAAGGTCGAAAGGCTCACGGGGCTGATCGGTTTCGACAGCGCCTGCGAATCTGCGAGAAGCGGGCCGAGGATGCAGGGTTATCTCGTTAACGATCTCTGCAAAACTATAAGTGCCGAAACCAAGCGCACTGAGTTCGCCCTCGCTGCATAAGCGAGCCTGAACTCCGTCAGACCGTAGGCGATCCCGCTACGGATCCTGGCGTCATCTAGGGATCTTTCTGTGTGACGGGGTCTCGACGTCACACGGGACTCTTCTGGGACTGGGCTTGTCGACTTAGGTGTCTGTGACAAAGGTCGGAGCCGAGCAGAACGTTTTCACAGACTGCGCCCGGAGAAAACGCAGTATCTCAGCGTTGGACGGGGGTTCGATTCCCCCCAGCTCCACGATGTCACTGTCACCAGTGGAAGACCCCGGTCTGCGTGTGCGCACGCGGGCCGGGGTCTTTGTCTGTCTGCGGTCAGCCCAGCGGCCTCTCGATCAGCAACAGATTCTGCTTCGTGTCGGAGACGGTGACCCAGCCATCGCCGAACTCGTAGGTCATGCCGTAACCGTTCTCGTCCACGGTGGGAGCCTGCATGCCGTCCTCCGTCACATAGACCCCGTCGGAAGCCTCCTCGATCGTCCAGCCTTGCGCCACGAGCTGGTCTTGTGCGACCACGGCTTCGTCCTCCGTGATGGGCGCCCAGCCGAAGAGGAGCAGGTTGCCGCTCGCGGTCGTGAAATCGGCCCACATGCACTGCATCCCCTCTTCGAGGGTGAGGTCTCCGACCGTGAACGGATCTTGTCGGTAGGTCCATCCCTGCACCGTGAGGTCGGTGAGGATCTCCTCCGACACGAGGTTGTCGCACGTGGCCTCCGACGCTCCGGCCGTGGCGGTCGTGGTCGGCGTCGGCTCTGCTGCGCCGTCGCTAGGGTCCGGGTTCGGTGCGGTGGTCACGGTCGTCTCCGTCGGCGACGGTTGTGCCGATGTGGCGCACCCGGTCAACAGCAGGGACAGCGCGCCGAGACTGGCGAGGACGGCGGTGGGGATGACGCGGGCAGATGCCATGGAGGGGTCCGGATCGTTCAGGCGGGGGAGTGGAGGAGGGACAGGAAGGGCTCGTGCAGGATGCCGTTCGTCGCCAGCGAGGAACGAGACGACACCGATTCGGCGCCGGCGAAGTCGGTGAACGTGCCGCCGGCTTCGCGGATGATCGGGACGAGGGCGGCGATGTCGTATTCCTTGACGCCGAACTCGGCCACGAACTCGAGGCGCCCTTCGGCCAGCAGCATGTACGGCCACGTGTCGCCGTAACCGCGATCACGCCAGACCGCGCGGCTGAGGCGGAGCAGGGCATCGGTGTGGCCCGCTTCATCCCACTGCGCGATGCTCTGGAAGCTGACACTCGACGCTGCGACATCCGACACCGTCGACACGGACAGTCGTCGCGGTGGCCCGGCGGGGGTGTTGGTCCACGCGCCGAGTCCGGTCGCGGCCCACCAGCGGCGGCCGAGCGCGGGCTGGCTTGCGACGCCGACCCGGGGAACCCCGTCGATCGCCAGTGCGATCAGGGTGGTCCACATCGGGATGCCCTTGAGGTAGTTGGCGGTGCCGTCGATCGGGTCGATGATCCACTGCCGCGCAGCATCGCCGCTTGTGCCGAACTCCTCCCCGAAAATGCCGTCGGACGCTCGTTCATCGGCGAGGATGCCGCGGATCGCGCGTTCTGTCGCCAGGTCGGCCTCGGTGACGTACGAGGCGTCGGCCTTGGTCTGTACGTCCAGATCGGGGGCGTCGAAGCGTGCCATCGAGACTGCGTCAGCAGCGTCGGCCAGTCGGAGAGCGAGCTCCAGTTCGCCGGACAGGTCGCCGTCGAAGGGCGCGTTCCACGAGGGCCGGGGGGAGGGGGAGCTCACTCCTCCAGGATACGGTGCCGCTGGTGCCTCGATTGGCGATCCTGGGCATCGGGATGGTAACGTTGGTCCTCGTTCGCCTCGCAGCGAACAGAGCGCACCTCTAGCTCAATCGGCAGAGCAATTGACTCTTAATCAATGGGTTCTCGGTTCAAGTCCGAGGGGGTGCACCACCGAAAGGCCCCGGAGAAATCCGGGGCCTTTTGCGTGTGCGGGGTACGCCGCCGACTGCGCTGGTTCGTCTCGAGCGCGCCGGATCCGCACCGCGCGCCGCGGGCGCTCTCGTCCGCAACCAGCGCAATCGGCGGCGCTGGGCCGCGCGGTTATGAGATCGTGACCGCGCTGGTGTTTGACACGGCGGGCGAACCTGAACATGATTGCAGTACCTGAATCAGTTCTCAGGTTCCTTCCAATGGTGAAAGGCACGCACATGCGGGTTACGAAGAAGTTGCTCCTGGGGACCGTGGCCACAACGGTAGCCCTCGCCCTGGCGGCCTGCGCGCCGTCCGTCGGCACGACCGCGACGAGCGAGACCGGCGACGCCGGCCCGGCAGAGATCACCATCGGTGTGATCACGAGCGAGACCGGCGCTCTGGCCAGCTACGGCAAACAGTACCTCGATGGGTTCATGGCCGGCCTCGACTATGCCACCGACGGTTCGAACGAGGTCAATGGCACGAAGATCACCGTCGACTACCGCGACGACGCGGGCGACGTCGACACCGCCGTCGGAGCCGCGAAGGAGCTCATCGGTGAGGGCGTCACGATCCTCGCCGGCAGTGCAGCATCCGGTGTCGCCGCGGCTGTCGCCGAGCAGGCGGGTCAGAACCGGGTGCTGTTCGTCTCCGGTCCCGCCGCCGCCGATGCGCTCACCGGCATCAACGAATACACGTTCCGCAGCGGTCGCCAGTCCGCGCAGGACGTGGCCACTGCCGGAACGTTCCTGGGCGACCTGAGCGGCAAGACCGTCACGGTCTTCGCCCAGAACACCGCTTTCGGCCAGGGCAACGAAGCCGCCGTCAAGGCGATCCTCGGTGCCAAGGGAGCGACCGTCAACAGCGTGCTGGTCGCGGAAGACGTGACCGAGTTCACTCCGTTCGCCCAGCAGATCCTCACCGGCAGCCCCGACCTCGTTTTCGTCGCCTGGGCCGGTGCCACGTCCGGCGCCATGTGGCAGGCGATGAGCCAGCAGGGTGTGCTGGATGCCGTCCCGGTCGTCACGGGTCTCGGCGACGCGGCGACGTTCGGCGCGTACGGCGAAGCGTCCGAGAAGATCAGCTTCCTGAACTATTACTTCCCCGGCGGCCCGGAGAGCGACGTGAACGACGCGATGATCGAGCTCGTCGAGGCTGCCGGCGGTACGCCCGACCTGTTCACGCCGGATGGCTTCAACGCCGCGATCATGCTCGTCCACGCCATCGCTGAGGGTCGAGGCGATGTCGACGCGATGGTGTCGGCGCTCGAAGGCTTCACGTTCGACGGGCCCAAGGGCAGCCTCACGGTGCGCGCCGGAGATCACGCGCTGATCCAGGAGATGTACCAGGTCAAGCTCGTCGCAGGCGGCGACTCTTTCGTCCCCGAGTTGGTCGACACCGTCGCCGCCGAGGACGTCGCGCCCGCCGAAGCCCCGTAAGCACGAAAGAGACAGAGACCTGATGAGCGACCCTGTCCCGTCCGCGCTGTCGATCCGCGGTCTCGGCCTGCAGATCGGCGGGGCGACCATCCTCAAGGACGTCGACCTCGAGATCGCACCCGGCACGCTCGTCGGCGTGATCGGGCCCAATGGCGCCGGAAAGACCACATTGTTCAACGTGATCTCCGGTGTCACACGGCCGACGGCCGGCAGCATCCTGATGGACGGTGACGACATCACCGGTCGGTCCGTGCCCCAACGGGCGCGGGCGGGACTGGGCCGCACATTCCAGACCTCGAGCCTCTTCCCGAGGCTGAGCGTCTGGGAGAACGTGCGCCTGGCCGCGCAGGTCGGTCTCGGCGGCAACTACTCACTGCTGCGCTTTCCGCGGCGGGCGGATGCGGCGACGGAACGCGCGCTGCAGGAGTTGATCAAGGTGGGCCTCACCCACAAGCTCGACACGGCGGCCGGCGACATCTCCCACGGCGACAAACGCAAGCTCGAAATCGCGGTGCTGCTCGCGACCGACGCGAAGACCGTGCTGCTGGACGAACCGATGGCCGGGGTCGCCTCGGGCGATGTGCCGGGCCTCGTCGACAACATCCGTGAGATGCAGCGCATCAGCGGATGCACGGTGCTCATGGTCGAGCATCACATCGACGTCCTGATGGGGCTGGTCGACCGCGTCGCGGTCATGTACTCCGGATCGATCATCGCCTTCGACACTCCGCAGAACATCATGGCCAATCCGCTGGTGCAAAGCGCCTATCTCGGCATCGCGGCGACGGAGACCGCCGCATGAGCGAGTCGATCCTCACCGTGGAGCATCTGAAGGCATCCATTGCCGGACAGCAGGTCGTCGAGGACGTCACCTTCTCCGTGCCGGCGACGGGCATCACCGCCGTCCTCGGCCGCAACGGGGTCGGGAAGACGTCGACCCTCCGCGGCATCCTGGGCCTCATCAGCAGGCAGGGCGCGGTGACGCTCGCAGGCGAACGGATCGACACGCTTCCGACCTACCGAATCGTCCAGCGCGGCGTGGGCTATGTGCCGGAGGACCGCGAGGTCTTCGCCGGCCTCACCGTCGCCGAGAACCTCGCGCTGGCCGCCCGGACGAAGAACCCTCGGCGCGACTTCGTCGACGCGCTCTTCCCCGACCTCGTCGCGCGCCGCGCGCAACTTGCGGGCACGCTCTCGGGCGGTCAGCAGCAGATGGTCTCGGTGGCCCGCGCGCTGCTGAACGAGAACCAGATACTTCTCGTCGATGAGCCGACGAAGGGATTGGCTCCCAAGATCGTGGCCGAAGTCGCCAGGGCTCTCCAAGAAGCGGCGAAGATCGTCCCCATCCTCCTCGTCGAGCAGAACCTCGAAGTCGTGCGCCAGCTCGCCGACGACGCCGTGGTGATCGCCGGTGGCCGCGTCATCCACACCGGTCCCGCACGCGGGATCCTCGACGACCCGGCCCTCACCACACGTCTCCTCGGGGTCAGCGCGGAGGTGCACACGTGAGCAGCATCGTCCTCATCCTCGTGACCGGCATCGGCCTCGGCGCGCTGTACTTCCTCGTGGCGTCTGGTCTCAGCCTCATCTATGGGCTCATGCACGTGCTGAACTTCGCGCATGGAGCCTTCCTCACGCTGAGCGCATTCGTCGGCTGGCAGGTTGCGCAAGCGCTCGGCACGGCATCGTGGGGATCCTTTCTCGTGTCGATCCTCGTCGGCGCCGTCGTCGGTGCCGTCTTCGCGACCCTGACCGAACTGATCTTGATCCGGCCGCTGTACGAGCGGCACATCGAACAAGTGCTCGTGACGGTCGGGCTCTCGTTCGCCGCCGTCGCGCTGTTCGAAGGGATCTGGGGAACAGATGCCGTCACTATCGCCGGACCCCCGTGGCTCAAGGGCACGACGGAGGTCTTGGGCGCCCGCATCCCCAACACCTACTGGGTGCTGATGGTGGCCGCCGCGATCGTGTTGATCGCACTCGTGCTCTTCTTGCAGAAAACCCGGTATGGCATGATCATCCGCGCGGGCGTCGAGAATCGGTCGATGGTGACGGCACTCGGCATCGACGTGCGCAAGAGCTTCACGCTCGTCTTCGCGATCGGTGGCGCCGCGGCCGGCATCGGCGGTGTGTTGGCGATGCACTACACGACCTTCGTCTCGGCGCACCTGGGTGCGTCGCTGCTGATCTTCGCGTTCATCGTGACGGTCATCGGTGGCCTCGGGTCGCTGACGGGCGCGGCGATCGCCTCGGTCATCGTCGCGGTGCTGCAGCAGTTCGCGAACATCTACCTGAGCGGCACGGGGGACTTCATCGTCGTCGCGCTGCTCGCGGTCGTGCTGCTGGTGCGACCACGGGGCCTCATGGGGAGGAAAGCATGACCGTCACCACTGGACTGCCGACCCTCGTCCCCGGGCGGAAGGGCGCCTTCTTACCGTTCCTCGTCGGCGCCGCGCTCGTCGTCGTGATGGCGATCCTGCCGCTGGTGAACATCTCCCTCCCCGGCATCCTCCCCGGTCCGACGTACACGCCCGGCAGCCTGGCGCTGCTGTCGCTGTGTATGGTCTTCGCGGCGCTCGCGCTCTCGTACAACCTGCTGCTCGGCACAGCGGGGATGCTGTCCTTCGGTCACGCGCTGTATTTCGGTGCGGGTGCCTACGGGCTCGGACTCGCGCTGAACTTCTTCGGCGTGCCGCTCTGGCCGGGTGTGCTGATCGCTCTTCTCGGCGGACTCGTGATCGCCCTGTTCACCGGAGCAATCTCGATGCGGGTCTCCGGCATCCCGTTCGCCATGGTCACTCTCGCCTTCGCACAGGCCGGTTCCGTCCTCGTGCGCCGGAATCAGAGCGTCACCGGCGGCGAGGAAGGGCTGCGCCTGCCGACCGAGTACGTTCCGGAGTGGCTGGTCGGTGTCGTCAACACCCGCAATCTGTACTGGTTCACACTCGTGGTCCTGGTGATCGTCTATGCCGTCGTGCTGTGGGTCGACCGCTCGCGACTCGGACACCTGGCCGAAGCCACCCGCGAGAACGAGCTTCGCGTGCAGGTGCTGGGGCTGCGTCCTTACACGGCGAAGCTCATCGTCTTCGTCGTCGCGGCACTGTGCGCCGCACTCGCCGGCATCGCCTACATGTTGCTCCAGTCCGGCACTCAGCCGGGTGCCGTGGGCGCCGATCTCACGATCACGGTGCTCGTCATGGTCGTCCTCGGTGGCGTCGGGTTCCGGTGGGGTGCCATCGTGGGGGGTGTGCTCTACACGATCCTCGATCAGCGGCTGACCGTGCTCGCGCGGTCGGAGTGGATCCAGTCCCTTCCCGATGTGCTGCGCATCCCGCTGTCGGAGCCGCTGTTCCTGCTCGGCACGCTGTTCATCCTCGTGGTGATGTTCCTTCCCGGCGGCATCGCCGGAACGCTGGACGCGTGGGTGCGTCGGCGGCGAGGCGAGCGCACGCGGTCGCAGCTGCGGCAGTGGAGCGAGGTCGACGACACGATCGCCGAACCGTCGGAGGTGCGCGGGTGAGCGACATCGTTCCGGGCGCGCCCACGTTCGCGGACGGTCCGCACACGGTGGGCCGTTGGCTCACGGATCGTGCTGCCTCCGCGCCCGATCATGTCGCGATCGATGACCGCGGGGTGCGTATCGGTTACGCCGACCTCGAGACCCGAGCCCGGGAGCTGTCGCTCCGATTGCGGCGTGCCGGGTATGGCCCGGGCGACCGCATCGCAACGGTCTCGGGCAACTCGATCGATCACGTCGTCGCGTTCTTCGCGTGTGCGAAAGCGGGCATCGCTTTCGTGCCGCTGTCGTGGCGGCTCTCCGCACGCGAACTCAGCGAGGTCATCGAGCGGTCGGAGCCGGCGTTGGTGCTCGTCGAAGACGAGTACGTCGGCATCGCCGACGACGCGTTCCGGCGGGCTGCGCAGCGACCCGTCGTCGCCGCGCTCGGGACGACCGGGATCGAAGCCACGGTGCCGCTCCGCGCGGGCGGCCCGGGGGAGCACCGCGGGGTCCGCGACGACGACCCGCTCCTGGTGATCTATACCTCGGGCAGCGAAGCAGCGCCGAAGGGGGTTGTCCTCACGCACGCGAACTGCTTCTGGAACAACCTGGCGTTGGCGGGCGCGAGTCAGCTGACCTCCGACGACGTCGTGCTGGCGATGCTGCCGCAGTTCCATGTGGCGGCGTGGAACTGCCAGCCGCTGTTGGCATGGTGGGTGGGCGCGACCGTTGTCCTGGAGAGGTCGTTCCAACCGCGTCGGATTCTGCAGTTGCTTGCCGACCGGGGAGTCACGGCGATGATGGGCGTGCCCACGCAGTACCGGCTGCTGGCGGACGATCCCGGCTTCGCCGATCTCGTCGCATCGACCCTCCGGGTGGCGTTGGTCGGCGGCGCGACGATGCCGGACGATCTCGCCACACGTTGGGCGGATGCCGGTCGTCCCCTGACGCAGGGCTATGGCCTGACCGAAGCGGCGCCCAACGTCTTGTGCGCCGGGCGCCCCTATCCCCACGTGGACGTCTGCATCGTCGATGAGGCGGCGCACCTTCCGCTGGAGGGGGTCACGAGCGGCGAGCTCTGGGTACGCGGACCCAGTGTATTCGCGGGATACCTGGGGGACCCGGAGGCGACGGCGCGAGCCCTCGTGCAGACGCCGGACGGTGTCTGGCTCCGCACCGGCGACATCGTCCACCGTGACGCTGAGGGCGTCATCCGCATCGTCGACCGGCTGAAGGACATCTACATCTCAGGTGGCGAGAACGTCGCGCCCGCCGAAGTCGAACGTGCGCTGTGCCTGCACCCCGCGATCGCCGAAGCAGCCGTGGTCGGTGTACCGGATGCCGTGTGGGGTGAGCGCGGGGTCGCCTTCGTGGTGGCTGTCCCGGGTGCGCGACTGAGCGAGGACGAAGTGCTCGCGCACGCGCGCGCCGAACTCGCCGGATTCAAAGTTCCCGCGCGGGTCGCGTTCCTCGATGAACTCCCGCGGTCCACGATCGAGAAGCTGGCCCGCTCTCGATTGCACGAACGGGCCATCGACCTGGTGAAGGGAACCGCTCATGAGCATCACTGAGCACGCAGAGGGCGACGCGGCGCACGAGCCGTCGCTGTCGGCCACAGGAAAGCCGCTCACCAAACGCGGCGAGACGACGCGCCGGAAATTGTTGGAGGCGGCCGAAGAAGTCTTCGCGTCCCTCGGCTACCACGAGGCATCCATTGTGAAGATCACCGAGCGTGCGGGCATTGGCCTCGGGACCTTCTACCTGTACTTCGACAGCAAGAAGCAGATCTTCGAAGAGCTCGTCATCGACCTCAACCGGCGCGTGCGCCACTCGATGACCGAGGCGATGGCCGGGGCGGAGAATCGGATCGCGGCCGAGCGTGCGGGGTTCGAGGGATTCTTCCGCTTCACCGCTGCGCATCCCGCGCTGTACCGCGTGGTCCGCGAAGCCGAATTCGTTTCGCCGGAAACACTTCGTCTGCACTACACCCGCATCGTCGAGGGCTACGAAGCGGGACTCAAGGCCGCCCAGCATGCCGGAGACGTCGATGACGCGCTCGACCCCGAGGTCACCGCCTGGGCGCTGATGGGGGCCGGCGAACTGATCGGTATGCGCTTCTTGTTGTGGGAGCGCGATGACCAGGGCAACCCGCCCGCGGCCATGCCGGGGGAGATCATCGACCACATGATGCGGTTCATCCGCAACGCCCTCGCGGCGCGGACACCGGGGAGCAGCGATGACTGAGCAAGACCTGGTGGGAAAGCGCGCGATCGTGACCGGGGGTGCGAGCGGGATCGGGTTGGCGTGTGCGCGCGAGTTCGCTGCCCGTGGTGCGCACGTGGTCGTCGCAGACTTCAACGCCGATGCCGCCGCAGCGGCGGCCGCGGAGATCGGGGGCGAGTCCTGGGTGGTCGACCTCTCCGACACGGCGGCGCAAGAGGATCTGCAGCTCGACGTCGACATCCTGGTGAACAATGCCGGCATCCAGACCGTGGCTCCGATCCAGGAGTTCGATCCGGAGCGCTGGCGGTTCATGCATCGGCTGATGGTCGAGTCCCCGTTCCTCCTCATTCGAGCCGCGCTGCCGACGATGTACGAGCGCGGGTGGGGGCGGATCATCAACGTCTCAAGCGTGCACGGACTGCGTGCGAGCGCGTTCAAATCGGCGTACGTCGCCGCCAAACACGCGCTGGAAGGGCTGTCGAAGGTCACGGCGCTCGAAGGCGGACCACACGGCGTCACGAGCAACTGCATCAATCCGGCGTATGTCCGCACGCCGCTGGTCGAGAAGCAGATCGTCGACCAAGCGAAGGTCCACGGCATCGCCGAAAGCGACGTCGTCGAGAAGATCATGCTCACCGAGACCGTCATCAAGCGTCTCGTCGAAGCCGACGAAGTGGCCTCACTCGTGGGTTGGCTCGTCTCGGACCGCGCCGGCATGGTCACCGGGGCGAGCTACACGCTCGACGGCGGTTGGTCGGCCCGATGAGCCCGCGCGTCCATCGCGTCGTATCGGTGCCGGTCCCCGGAGGCGAACTGGCGGTAGGCGTCTGGGATACCGAGGACCCGGACGCGCCGACGGTCGTCGCCGTCCACGGTGTCACCTCCTCCCACCTCGCCTGGGAGCTTCTCGCCGAGGCGCTTCCCGGCGTTCGGATCATCGCGCCGGACCTCCGCGGCCGCGGACACAGCAACGCTCTGCAGGGGCCGGCCGGCATGCGCGCACATGCCGCCGACCTCGCCGCCGTGTTCGAGGACCTCGATCTTGCGCCCACGGTCGTCGTCGGCCACTCGATGGGCGGATTCGTCAGCGTCGTCTTCACGTACCTGCATCCCGAGCTCGTCACCCATCTCCTGCTCGTCGACGGTGGTCTCCCGCTCGCCGCTCCCACGGGACTCAGCCCGGACGAGCTGGTGGCGGCCATTTTGGGGCCGACCGCGGCGCGGCTGTCGATGCGGTTCGCCGATACCGACGCCTACCTCGACTTCTGGCGCGGACACCCCGCGTTCGTGGGGGAGTGGACTCCCGCGCTGGAGCGCTACCTGGCATACGATCTCGTGCCCGACGGAGACACTCTTCGACCCGCCACGAGTTACGCGATGACAGTCGAAGACACGGTCGATCTCCACACGGGCACCACGATCCTCGATGCCGTCCGAGGCATCCATCGGCCGACGACGCTGATCACGGTGCCGCGCGGCCTGCAGAACGAGTCACCGGGCCTCTACCCCCGCGATCATCTCGCTGCGCTACTAGCGGAGCACCCGGAGATGCAGCATCAGCGGTGGGAGGAATTCAACCACTACACCGTCGTGCTCGCGGAAGCCGGAGCCGTCGCACTCGCGGGCGTCATCGCCGGGCATCTCGCGGCGCCGGCGCACTGATCGTCAGCGCGCGCTGGCAGCGATGCGGGTGGAGAGTTCGTGCGCGTGCGCGAGCAGAGTCCGTCCGAGCTCGGCGATCCGCTCCGGACCGAACCGGAACTCCACCCCCGTGAGGCTGAGCGCCCACTGCGGGTGCCCGGAACGAGTGAACACCGCTGCTCCCAGCCCGTAGCTCCCCTCCACGATGAGGCCGGCGTTGACCGAGAAGCCCCGCGACTGGGTATCGCGAAGCCGACCGCGCAAGCGAGACTCCGCATGGGCGGATCCCCACTCGGCTGTGAGGTCCGGGTGGCGTGCGAAGTACGCGTCCACATCGTGGGAGGGGAGGAATGCCAAGATCGCGAGACCCGCCGAGGCGACGCCGAGCGGGAAACGCACACCTTCCGACAGGACGAATGACCGGATGGGAAAGCTCCCGTCTTCGCGGAGGAGGCAGACCGTCTCGTCTCCGCGGCGCACCGACAGGAACGCACTCTCTTCCGTGCGCACGGCGAGCGAACGAACGATGTCACGGGCGATCGCGGTGATGTCGTACCGGGATGCCGCCACGGTTCCCATCAAATAGAGCTCGGGTCCCGGCATCCACCGCCCGGTGGATTCATCGTGGTCGACGAGGCCCTCGTGCCGGAGTGCGGTCATCAACCGGTGGGTCGTCGGGCGGGTGAGGTCTGCGCGCTGCGCGAGGTCCTGCGTGCCGACGCCGGCGTCGCCGGCGCTCGTCACGAGTCGGAGGAGGGAGGCCGCCCGGGCGATCGACTGTGCGCCGGGGATGCTCTTGGCTGTGCGGATGTCCACCATATGGACGATACGGGCGTGTGCATCCACATCGCAAGCGGTGACGTGCGCGTCCGGTCGGGCGCGCGGAGGATGGAAGGACGGATCAGGAACGAAGGAGTCCCACGTGATCGACAAGACCTCGCCCTCGGCGGCTGCGGCCGTGGCAGACATCCCCGATGGCGCCTCGCTCGCTGTCGGGGGTTTCGGCCTCTCGGGCAATCCGATCGCTCTCATCACCGCGCTCCTGGAGCAGGGCACGCGTGATCTGTCGATCGTCTCGAACAATTGCGGGGTCGATGACTGGGGCCTCGGTGTGCTCTTGAACGCGAAGCGGATCCGCAAGATGACCTCTTCCTACGTGGGGGAGAACAAGGAGTTCGAGCGTCAGTTCCTCTCCGGCGAGCTGGAACTCGAGCTGACGCCTCAGGGCACGCTCGCCGAAAAGATGCGTGCCGGGGGCGCGGGTATCGCCGCCTTCTACACCCAGACCGGTGTCGGCACGCAAGTGGCGGAGGGCGGGCTGCCGCGCAAGTACGACGGGCAAGGCGGCATTGCGGTGGCATCCCCCGAAAAGGAGGTGCGCCGATTCGCTCCCGGTGGGGTTCACAACGACTACGTGCTCGAGGAAGCGATCGTCACCGACTTCGCGCTCGTACACGCCGTCCGGGGGGACACGCACGGCAATCTCGTCTTCGCGAAGTCGGCGCGCAACTTCAATCCGCTCGCGGCGATGGCCGGGAAGATCTGCATCGCCCAGGTCGAAGAGCTGGTGGCACCGGGCGACCTCGATCCGGATCACATCCATCTCCCGGGGGTGTATGTCCACCGCATCGTCGAGGTCGGGCCCGACATCGAGAAGCGCATTGAACGACGCACCGTGACGGTCGCCGATGCTCTGTCCCACGACATCCCCGAAGGAGCCTGAACAATGCCACTGTCTCGCAACGAGATGGCCGCACGCGCGGCCGCCGAGCTCACCGACGGGTCGTATGTCAATCTCGGCATCGGGCTTCCGACGCTCGTGCCGAATTACGTGCCCGCGGGTGTCACGGTCGTCCTGCAGTCCGAGAACGGCATTCTGGGCGTCGGGCCCTATCCGACGGAAGAGAACGTCGACCCTGACCTGATCAACGCCGGCAAGGAGACCGTGACGGTCCTTGCCGGGTCGGCGTTCTTCGATTCCGCGCTGAGCTTCGGGATGATCCGCGGTGGCAAGATCGACGCGGCCATCCTGGGGGCGATGCAGGTGTCCCAGAGCGGTGATCTCGCGAACTGGATGATCCCGGGAAAAATGGTCAAGGGACCGGGTGGGGCCATGGATCTGGTCCACGGTGCCGCGAAGGTCATCGTCCTGATGGAGCACGTCGCGAAGGACGGCTCTCCGAAGATCGTCGACGCGTGTTCGCTGCCGCTGACGGGCCGCGGTGTCGTCGATCGGATCATCACCGACCTCGCCGTGATCGACGTCACGGCGAACGGCCTGGTCCTCGTCGAAACAGCTCCGGGGGTCACGGTGGCCGAGGTGGTCGCCGCGACGCAGCCCGCGCTGCACGTGCCCGAGCACCTCGCCGATAAACACGACGCCACCGCACTCAAGGAGACAGCATGAGCACCCACGACATCGTCATCGTCGCGGCCGCCCGCACCCCGCAGGGTCGCCTGAAAGGTCAGTTGTCCTCGTTCACCGCACCCCAGCTCGGCGGCTTCGCGATCGCCGGTGCCCTCGCCCAGGGTGCCCTCCCGGCGCACGCGGTGGATGCCGTGATCATGGGCCAGGTCCTCCCCGCGGGGTCTGGGCAGAATCCCGCTCGGCAGGCCGCGATCGCCGCCGGTATCGGGTGGGACGTGCCGGCATCCTCCGTCAACAAGGTGTGTCTGTCAGGGTTGACGGCCATCATCGACGCGGGGCGCATGATCGCGTCCGGCGACGCGACCGTCGTCGTCGCCGGAGGCATGGAGTCGATGTCGCGCGCACCGCACCTCCTCATGGGATCCCGCGAGGGGTGGGCGTACGGCTCGGTCGAGGTGTTGGACCACATGGCGCACGACGGACTCACCGACGCCTACGACCGTGAAAGCATGGGCGCGTCGACCGAGCGGCTGAACCCGGGATATGACATCGACCGCACCCTTCAGGATGCCGTGGCTGCGCGGTCGCATCAGCGTGCCGCGGCGGCCCGCGACGGGGGACTCTTCGATGCGGAGATCGTCGCCGTCGAGGTGCCGCAGCGGCGCGGCCCCGCGGTGATCGTGACGACCGATGAGGGGATCCGTCCGGAGTCGACCGTCGAGAGCCTCGCGGCCCTGCGTCCCGCCTTCGCGAAGGACGGCACGATCACGGCGGGCAACTCATCCCCGATCTCCGACGGTGCCGCGGCGGTCGTGGTGACCACGCGTGCCCACGCCGACGAGAACGGGTGGCCGGTGCTCGCACTCATCGGCGCCAACGGACAGGTCGCCGGCCCCGACAACTCGCTGCACGCTCAGCCCGCCCGGGCGATCGAGCGCGCGCTCGCGAAGCAGGGGATCGCCACCACGGATCTCGATCTCGTCGAGATCAACGAAGCGTTCGGGGCCGTCGTGGCCGTGTCGCAGCGCGAGCTGGGGCTCTCGGACGATGTCGTGAACGTCCACGGCGGGGGCATTGCGGTGGGGCACCCGATCGGCGCGTCGGGGTGTCGGCTCGTCGTCCACGCCGTCCACGAGCTCGTCCGTCGCGGCAGCGGCACGGCCGCGGTGGGTCTGTGCGGAGGCGGGGGCCAGGGAGAAGCGATTATCCTTACTCGTTGACCGCTCGACCCGAGGAGGATCCCATGTGTTCGCCGATCACCTGCACGACCTGTGGCAAGACGACGTGGACCGGATGCGGTCTCCACATCGAGAGTGCGCTCGAAGGCGTTCCGGCCGAGGGCCGGTGCACCTGCGCCCGCTGAGGTGACGCTCAGGCGCCGAGACGGCGCTTGAGCAGCTTCTGCTCCTTGCCGGACACCGGCGAGTCGGGTGCGATCAGCTTGCCGCGGCCCGCGCGATAGGTGTCGACGATCGTCCCGATCGACAGCGCGAGTGTGATCCCCCAGCTGAGCCACGCCAGGCCCTGGCGCCAGGTGAACGGTGCATCACCGCGGATCCCGCGCAGCAGCGCCATGCCGGTGGACAGAGCCGTGATGATCCCAGTGCCGAAGAGGTACTTGCGCATGGGGACAACGGTACCCGGGCTTCGTCGTCTGTGCGCCCTTGTTAGCCTGGGGTCAGGTCTGCCGATACACAGGTCTGCCGAAGGAGCCCAGTGAGCGCCACTCTCGCCGCCGATTTCGTGGTGGTGTCCAATCGACTTCCGGTCGACCGTTCCGACGATGAGAACGAGCCGTGGCGGCGGTCGCCGGGCGGTCTGGTCGCCGCTCTCGAGCCCGTCATCCAGGCGTCCGGGGGCGCGTGGGTGGGGTGGCCGGGCCAGCCGGACATCGAGATCGACCCGTTCGATTTCGACGGCATGTCGCTCGTTCCGGTCGCGCTGACGGCAGACGACGTCGAGTTTTACTACGAGGGTTTCTCGAACGACACGATCTGGCCGCTCTACCACGATGTGATCTCGCCGCCGGCCTACCACCGCGTGTGGTGGGACTCCTACGTCCGCGTCAATCGTGCCTTCGCGGAGGCGGCGGCATCCGTCGCGGCCCCGGAGGCGACGGTGTGGGTTCACGACTATCAGTTGCAGTTGGTGCCGCGCATGCTGCGGGAGCTCCGTCCCGATCTCGTGATCGGCTACTTCCACCACATTCCTTTCCCGGCATACGGCATCTACGCTCAGTTGCCGTGGCGTCGTCAGGTTCTCGAAGGACTGCTCGGTGCCGACGTCATCGGGTTCCAGCGGGTACAGGATGCCGGCAACTTCGCGCGCGCCGTTCGCCGGCAGCTCGGATTCGAGACGAAGGCGGGATCCATTCGCGTCCCCGTCGGCGGAGGGCGCGATCGCGTCGCGATCTCGAAGGCCTATCCGATCTCGATCGATGTCGCGACATACGACGAGCTGGCGCGACGACCGGACGTGCAGGCGCGGGCGCAGGAGATCCGGGAGAGCCTCGGTTCCCCCGACACGATCCTGTTCGGTGTCGATCGGCTCGACTACACGAAGGGCATCACGCACCGGCTGAAGGCCTACGGCGAGTTGCTCGTCGAGCATCGACTCGAGGTCGAGGACGTCACGCTCGTGCAGGTCGCGAGCCCGAGCCGTGAACGCGTCGTGGCGTACATGCAGTTGCGGGACGAGATCGAGTTGACGGTCGGGCGCATCAACGGTGACCACGACACGGTCGGCCACACCGCGATCCGCTATCTTCACCACTCCTACCCGCGGGAGGAGATGGTCGCGCTCTACCTCGCCGCCGACGTCATGCTCGTGACCGCTCTGCGCGACGGCATGAACCTCGTCGCGAAGGAGTACATCGCCAGTCGGGTCGACAACCGCGGCGTGCTGGTGCTGAGCGAGTTCACCGGCGCCGCAGACGAACTCACGCAGGCTGTCAAAGTCAACCCGCACGACATCGAGGGTCTGAAAGATGCCATCGTGCAGGCGATCCAGATGCCGCCGGCGGAGCAGTCTCGCCGGATGCGGGCACTGCGGCGTCGGGTGCGCGACCACGATGTGTCCGATTGGTCGCGCGGATTCCTCACCGATCTCGACCGTGCACGCGCGCGGGGGCATCGCTCGTGACACCGCGTGAGGCGGTGCGGACGCTGGCTGCGACCGAGCGGCTTCTCGTGGCGCTGGACTTCGACGGAACCCTCGCTCCGCTGCAGGACGACCCCATGGCCTCGCGGATGACACCGGACGCCGCAGCCGCGGTCGCGGCGCTGGTCGCCGCGCCGAAGACGACCGTCGCGTTCGTGTCGGGACGCGCCCTCCGGGACCTGCGTGTCATCGCCGAGCACGATGACGACTCGTCGATCCTCTTGGCGGGCTCTCACGGCGCCGAGCAGTGGCCGGCGGATGCCGAGATCACATCCGACGGCGCCGCCGAGGCAGTGCGGGACGAGCTGACCGCGCGTGCCGCAGCGGCGGTCTCGGGCTACGAGGGAGCCTGGATCGAGCACAAGGCGTTCGGATTCGCGCTGCACACGCGGCGTGCGGCACCCGCCGCCGCACGGGAAGCGGCCCGCGCGGTCGATGCGATCGTCGCGGCGACAGCGCCGGAATGGCGTCGCCGCACCGGCCACGACGTCCTCGAGTTCTCGTTCCGCGAGGAGGGCAAGGATGCCGCTGTCGCGCACCTTCGGCGCCTCACGGAGGCCACGGCCGTGTTGTTCGCCGGTGACGACGTCACGGATGAAGATGCATTGCGCTCTCTCGGCCCGGCCGATGTCGGCGTCCGAGTCGGACCGGGGGAGACCGCGGCGGCCGTGCGTGTGCGTGACATCACAGAACTCGCCGAGATGCTTGTACGCCTGGCGCGCGAGCGCACCCTCGCCCGGCAATAGACTTCAAGAATGCCCGCGAGCACTGACCCCATCGACATCAAGCCGCGCAGTCGCGTGGTCACCGACGGCATCGAAGCCACGACTTCCCGCGGAATGCTCCGCGCGGTGGGGATGGGTGACGAGGACTGGGAGAAGCCCCAGATCGGCATCGCGTCCAGCTGGAACGAGATCACGCCCTGCAACCTGTCCCTGGACCGTCTCGCCCAGGGCGCCAAGGAAGGCGTGCACTCCGGCGGTGGTTACCCGCTGCAGTTCGGCACGATTTCCGTCTCCGACGGCATCTCGATGGGCCACGAGGGCATGCACTTCTCGCTCGTGAGCCGAGAAGTCATCGCGGACTCCGTCGAGACCGTCGTCATGGCCGAGCGCCTGGACGGCACGGTCCTCCTCGCCGGCTGCGACAAGTCGCTGCCCGGCATGCTGATGGCCGCGGCCCGCCTGGATCTTGCCGGCGTCTTCCTCTACGCCGGGTCGATCGCGCCCGGCTGGGTGAAGCTCTCCGACGGCACGGAGAAGGAAGTCACGATCATCGACTCCTTCGAGGCCGTCGGTGCGTGCAAAGCCGGCACCATGAGCGAAGAAGACCTCAAGCGCATCGAGTGCGCGATCGCGCCCGGCGAAGGTGCGTGCGGCGGCATGTACACCGCCAACACGATGGCCTCCGTCGCGGAAGCGCTCGGCATGAGCCTGCCCGGCTCGGCGTCGCCGCCGTCGGCCGACCGCCGTCGCGACTACTTCGCCCACCGCTCCGGTGAGGCCGTCGTGAACATGCTGCGCCAGGGGATCACGGCGCGCGACATCATGACGAAGAAGGCGTTCGAGAACGCGATCACCGTCGCGATGGCGTTGGGAGGCTCGACCAACGTCGTCCTGCACCTCCTCGCGATCGCCCGCGAAGCCGACGTCGAACTCACCCTCGATGATTTCAACCGCATCGGCGACAAGGTCCCGCACCTGGCGGACATGAAGCCCTTCGGCCGCTTCGTCATGGCTGACGTCGACCGACACGGCGGCATCCCGGTGCTCATGAAGGCTCTCTTGGATGCGGGTCTCATCCACGGTGACGCGCTCACCGTCACCGGCAAGACGGTCGCCGAGAACCTCGAGGCGCTGAACCCCGACCCGCTGGACGGCACGGTCATCCGCACCCTCGACAACCCCATCCATGCCACCGGTGGCATCACGATCCTCCAGGGATCGTTCGCCCCCGATGGTGCGGTCGTGAAGACCGCCGGTTTCGACGCCTCCGTCTTCGAGGGGCCCGCGAAGGTCTTCGAACGCGAGCGCGCTGCCATGGATGCCCTGACGAACGGCGAAATCGTCGCCGGCGATGTCATCGTCATCCGCTACGAGGGCCCCAAGGGCGGTCCCGGTATGCGCGAAATGCTCGCGATCACCGCAGCCATCAAGGGCGCAGGGCTCGGAAAAGATGTACTACTGTTGACGGACGGACGATTCTCAGGCGGCACAACCGGCCTGTGCATCGGCCACATAGCACCCGAAGCAGTGGATGCAGGTCCCATTGCCTTCGTGCGCGATGGTGATCTGATACGGGTCGATATCGCGGCTCGCTCTCTCGACCTACTCGTCGATGAGGCAGAGCTGAACTCCCGCCGCAACGGCTGGGAGCCCCTTCCCCCGCGCTATACCCGTGGCGTCCTGGCGAAATACTCGAAACTCGTGCGCTCCGCTGCGGAGGGCGCGACAACGGGTTGAGCCGTCCCCACACCCCAACATCAGAGGTCACCTTCATGTCCTTCGACACTGCGGCCGTTCCACGCCCGCCCGCCCGAAGCGGTTCTGCTCCGATCTTGACCGGAGCACAGGCCGTCGTCCGATCCCTCGAGCTGCTGGGGGTGACCGACGTCTTCGGTCTGCCCGGCGGCGCGATCCTTCCGGTCTACGACCCGCTCATGGATTCCACTGAGCTGCGCCACATCCTCGTGCGGCACGAGCAGGGTGCAGGCCATGCCGCTGAAGGCTATGCCTCGGCATCCGGCAGGACCGGCGTCGCGATCGCGACGAGCGGTCCGGGAGCGACGAACCTCGTCACGGCGATCGCCGACGCCTACATGGACTCGGTGCCGATCGTCTGCATCACCGGGCAGGTCTTCTCGACGCTCATGGGGACCGACGCGTTCCAGGAGGCCGACATCGTGGGCATCACGATGCCGATCACCAAGCACTCCTTCCTCGTGAAGGATGCCGCGGAGATCCCGGCCGCGATCGCGGCTGCGTTCGAGATCGCGTCGACCGGCCGGCCGGGCCCCGTGCTCGTGGACGTCACGAAGGACGCGCAGCAGGCCGAGGCCCCCTTCATCTGGCCGCCGAAGATCGACCTTCCGGGCTACCGGCCCGTCACGAAGGCGCACGGCAAGCAGATCCAAGCTGCCGCGCAGCTGCTGGCGACCGCCAAGAAGCCCGTTCTCTACGTGGGTGGCGGGGTCATCCGCGCCAACGCCTCGGCAGAACTGCTGCGCTTTGCGGAGTCGACGGGCGCACCGGTCGTGACGACCCTCATGGCGCGCGGCGCCTTTCCGGATTCCCACCCGCAGCAGCTCGGCATGCCGGGTATGCACGGCACCGTCCCGGCGGTGCTGGCTCTCCAGGAAGCGGATCTCCTCGTTTCGCTCGGCGCTCGCTTCGACGATCGGGTGACCGGGAAAGCCGCCCTCTTCGCTCCGAACGCGAAGGTCGTGCACGTCGACATCGACCCCGCCGAGATCTCGAAGATCCGCGCGGCCGACGTCCCGATCGTCGGCGATCTCAAAGACGTGCTCGTCGACCTCGACGCCGCGTACGCCGGTGCGAGTTCGGGTGGTGCGGCCGCCGATACGACCGAGTGGTGGTCCTACCTCGACGGACTCCGCACCGAGTTCCCGCTCGGCTACACCCAGCCGAGCGACGGGCTGATGTCCCCGCAGTACGTCATTTCGCGCATCGGCGAGCTGACCGGGCCCGAGGGCGTCTACGCCGCGGGTGTCGGTCAGCACCAGATGTGGGCGGCGCAGTTCATCAAGTACGAACGCCCGAACGCGTGGCTGAACTCCGGCGGCGCCGGCACGATGGGCTACTCGGTGCCGGCCGCGATGGGCGCCAAGGTCGCCGAACCCGACCGAACGGTCTGGGCGATCGACGGCGACGGATGCTTCCAGATGACCAATCAGGAACTTGCGACCTGCGTCATCAACAACATCCCGATCAAGGTCGCGATCATCAACAACTCCAGCCTCGGCATGGTTCGTCAGTGGCAGACGCTCTTCTACGACGGGCGCTACTCGAACACCAACCTCAACACGGGTCACGGCAGCATCCGCGTTCCCGACTTCGTCAAGCTCGCTGAGGCCTACGGATGCCTGGCGTTGCGTGTCGAGAAGGAAGAGGACGTGGATGCCGCGATCCAGACGGCGCTGGCCACGAACGACCGGCCGGTCGTGATCGACTTCGTCGTGTCTGCCGATGCCATGGTGTGGCCGATGGTGCCGCAGGGCGTCAGTAACAGCTATGTCCAGTACGCCCGCGAACACGCGCCCAGCTTCGATCAGGAGGACTGAGATGTCGACGCACGTGCTGAGCCTCCTCGTCGAGGACAAGCCGGGTCTGCTGACCCGCGTGGCGGGTCTGTTCGCCCGCCGCGGTTTCAACATCAACTCGCTCGCGGTGGGGGTGACCGAGGTGCCGGGCCTGTCGCGTATCACGGTCGTCGTCGACGTGGATCAGTTGCCCCTCGAGCAAGTCACCAAGCAGCTGAACAAGCTCGTCAACGTCATCAAGATCGTCGAGCTCGATCAGTCCGCCTCCGTCCAGCGTGAGCACATGCTCATCAAGGTGCGCGCCGACAACCAGACCCGCTCGAACGTCATCGAGGTCGTCAACCTCTTCCGCGCCTCGGTCGTCGACTACGCGACCGATGCGCTCGTGGTCGAGGTGACCGGTGACCGTGGCAAGGTCGAGGCCCTTCTGCGGGCCCTCGAGCCCTTCGGCATCAAAGAGCTCGCCCAATCCGGCATGGTCGCCATCGGCCGCGGCGGAAAATCCATCACCGAACGCGTTCTGCGCGGCTGAACTTTCACACCACGAGCAAGGAGAAACACACACCATGGCTGAGATCTTCTACGACGCCGACGCCGATCTGTCCATCGTTCAGGGCAAGAAGGTCGCGATCGTCGGATACGGCTCCCAGGGCCACGCCCACGCGCAGAACCTGCGTGACTCGGGTGTCGAGGTCGTCATCGCGCTGAAGGACGGCTCGAAGTCGGCTCCGAAGGCCGAGGAGGACGGATTCGCGGTCAAGAGCGTCGCCGACGCCGCCGAGTGGGCCGACCTGATCATGATCCTCGCGCCCGACCAGCACCAGCGGTCGATCTTCAGCGAGTCGATCAAGGACAAGCTGACGGCCGGTAAGACGCTCGCCTTCGCGCACGGATTCAACATCCGCTTCGGCTACATCGACGCGCCCGAGGGCGTCGACGTCATCCTCGTCGCGCCGAAGGCTCCGGGTCACACGGTGCGCCGCGAGTTCGTCGCCGGCCGCGGCATCCCCGACATCATCGCCGTCGAGAAGGACGCGACCGGCACAGCGTGGCAGACGGCGCTCTCGTACGCGAAGGCGATCGGTGGAACCCGCGCCGGCGTCATCAAGACGACCTTCACGGAAGAGACCGAAACCGACCTGTTCGGCGAGCAGGCTGTGCTCTGCGGTGGCGTCTCCCAGCTCGTGCAGTACGGCTTCGAGACCCTGACCGAGGCCGGCTACCAGCCGCAGATCGCCTACTTCGAGGTGCTCCACGAGCTGAAGCTCATCGTCGACCTCATGTGGGAGGGCGGCATCGCCAAGCAGCGCTGGTCGGTCTCCGACACCGCCGAGTACGGCGACTACGTCTCGGGTCCGCGCGTCATCGACGAGCGCGTCAAGGAGAACATGCAGGCGGTTCTCGGGGACATCCAGTCCGGCGCCTTCGCCGAGCGTTTCATCGGCGATCAGGACAACGGCGCCGTCGAGTTCCTCGAACTGCGCGAGAAGGCGGCTGCACACCCGATCGAGGCCGTCGGCCGCGACCTGCGCGCGCTGTTCGCCTGGAAGCAGCAGGACGAGGGTTACACGGAGGGCAGCGCCGCGCGCTGACGCACAAGCTCTCGGCATACACGCCGAGCAGGTCGCTCATCGAGTGCCGCCGCAAGCGGTGTATCGAGATGATCGCCACACCGGGCCCGGTCCCTTACAAGGGGGCCGGGCCTTCGGCGTTTCCGCCGGGGTTGCTACCGTGAGGTCGTGACCGTCGCTGTCGAAATCGCCGTCCAAGACCTCCGAGGTGCCCGCGCGGCGATGGAAGCCGGGGCGACACGGTTGGAACTGTGTCAGGCACTCGGTGTCGGAGGCCTGACTCCGTCCCTCGGCCTCATCGAGCGGGTCGTCGCCGTTGTCGAGCCGGCGCTCGTCCACGTGCTCGTGCGTCCCCGCGGCGGCGGTTTCGTCTATGACACCGATGAGATTGCGCTCGTCGCCGATGACATCCGCGCGTGTGTCGCACGCGGCGTGGGCGGCGTTGTCGTGGGTGCTCTGACGCGCGAGCACGCCGTTGACGCGGCAGCGCTCGCGATCTGGCGGGATGCCGCCGGGGACGCCGCGCTCGTCTTCCACCGCGCGATCGACGCGTCTGCCGATCCGCAGGCAGCTCTGGACGTCCTGCGCGTGGCAGGCGTCGACCGCATCCTCACCTCGGGCGGCGCGGCTCACTCCGTTGACGGGATCCCGGTGTTGGAAGACCTCGTTCGCCGGAGCGGGCCTGTCGAGATCATGGCGGGCGGGGGAGTGCGTGTCGGCGACATCGCCTTGCTCGTGGCTGCTGGCGTCGACGCCGTCCACCTCTCCGCGCGGGTGATCGTGGGAACCGATGTCCCCTCGGGACCGGGCGGCGGGGCGTCCGGCCACGACGCGACCGACGCCGCCATCATCGCCGACGCCGTGCGTGCCGCGACGGCTACGCTGAAGGAGTGAGTACCGGACGCGACGACGATCCCCTCAGCTGGGGTGGCGACGACGACCCGACCTTGGAGGTGGGGACGCCCGCTGCCGCCCCGACGCTGCCGGCCGGGTTCACCGCCGTCGGACGGGGCAGCGACGATGTCGCGCGCATCGCGCAGGCCGGCACGGCGACTCCTGTCGCCGGACCCGTGCCGCTCAGCAACGCGATGCTGGTGACGATCGGGGTGATCGGCGGCATCTACGCGCTGTACGTCGTCGGCTGGTTCATCGGCGGAGTGCGACTGCAGGGCGCGGCGAATTTTCTGGTGAGCCCCGTCGGCTACGGCGCGGCACTCTGGTTGGCGGTGGCCGCACCGATCCTCTGGTTCGTCACGGCGTTCGTCCTGACCCGCACGTCGAAGTCGTGGGTCCGTATCGGCTGGCTGGTCGCCGGACTCGCGCTTCTCCTGCCGTGGCCGTTCATCCTCGTCGGCGCTGTCGGGGCGGTGGCGTGATGGGCGTCCAGGATGCCGTACGCACTCGGCGCCAGCCCACGTGGGTCACCGTGGCGATCTCCGGTGTCTTCGGCCTGTTCTACGCCTATGCGGTCTGGAATGCGATCGACTTCCTGGCGGCACAGGCTTCCGGTCCGCTCGGTCTCAACGCGTACGGCTGGTTCGTTCTCCTGCTCGCCGCGCTGTTCCCCCTGATCGCCTTCGGTGTCGCCTTCGCTCTCGGATGGCGTCGCTCCTGGTGGGAGCTTGCGCTCGTGCTGTTCGCGGGGCTCGGCCTGGTCGCCGTGTTCTGGCTCAACGTCGTCGCCTACAGCGCTGCCTACGGCGCGTCGCTTTTGGGTTGAGCGTCACACGGTCAGTCGGCCCAGACAGACCCCGATAAGCTGGGGACACGCTGTGGCCCCCAATGGTGCGGCCTGCGGCATCCCCATTCGCATTTCAAAGGTCTGCCTGCCGTGTCGAAGCCCGTCGTCCTCATTGCCGAAGAACTCTCACCCGCCACGATCGATGCGCTGGGGCCGGACTTCGATGTCCGCCACGTCGACGGCGCCGACCGGGCCGCGCTCCTGCCCGCGCTGGCCGACGCGCACGCGGTGCTGATCCGGTCCGCGACCAAGATGGATGCCGAGGCCATCGCCGCGGCCCCCGCGCTCAAGGTCATCGCCCGCGCCGGTGTGGGCCTGGACAACGTCGACATCAAGTCGGCCACGACGGCGGGCGTCATGGTCGTCAACGCACCGACGTCGAACATCATCTCGGCCGCCGAGCTCACGGTCGGTCACATCCTGAGCCTTGCTCGCCACATTCCCGCAGCGCACGCGTCGCTGGCCGCGGGCGCATGGAAGCGGAGCTCGTTCACCGGCACCGAACTGTTCGAGAAGACGGTCGGCATCATCGGCCTCGGCCGCATCGGCGGCCTCATCGCCGCGCGCCTGCAGGGTTTCGGCGTCTCCGTTGTGGCCTACGACCCCTACGTGACTCCGGCGCGCGCGCAGCAGCTCGGCGTCACGCTGCTGAGCCTCGACGAACTCCTCGCGCAGAGCGACTTCGTCACGATCCACATGCCGAAGACGCCCGAGACGACCGGCATGATCTCGACGGAGCAGTTCGCGCTCATGAAGCCCACCGCGTTCGTCGTCAACGTCGCCCGTGGCGGACTGATCGATGAAGAAGCGCTGTACACGGCGCTCACGACGGGCGAGATCGCGGGCGCGGGCCTGGACGTCTTCACGAGCGAACCGCCGAAGGAGGACGGCACGGCCTTCCCCCTGCTCGCCCTGCCGAACGTGATCGTCACGCCGCACCTCGGTGCCTCGACCGACGAGGCGCAGGAGAAGGCCGGAGTGTCCGTCGCGCGCTCGGTCAAGTTGGCGCTCGAGGGTGACCTGGTCCCCGACGCGGTCAACGTCGCCGGGGGCGTCATCGACCCGTTCGTCCGCCCCGGCATCGCGCTGGTCGAGCAGCTCGGCCAGGTCTTCGCCGGACTCGCCCCCGCCGCTCTCACGAATCTCGACATCGAGGTGCGCGGCGAGCTCGCGAACTACGACGTGAGCGTCTATCGACTCGCGGCGCTCAAGGGCATCTTCACGAACATCGTCAGTGAGAACGTCTCGTACGTCAACGCGCCGGTGTTCGCCGAGCAGCGGGGCATCGAGACGCGTCTCATCGTCGAAGCCGAAAGCCCGCTGTACCGCAACATCACGATCCTGCGCGGCACGCTCGCCGACGGTACGGTGCTCACGGTCGCCGGCACTCTTGCGGGTACCCGTATGGTGCCCAAGATCGTGGAGATCAACGGCTACGAGATCGAGGTGCCGATCGAGGCACACCACATCGTCATGCGCTACGCCGATCGCCCCGGCATCGTCGCGATTTACGGGCAGAAGCTCGGCGAAGCCGGCATCAACATCGCCGGCCTCTTCGTGGCGCATCCGGACGCCAGCGGCCGCGCCCTCTCGGTGTTGACGGTCGACTCGCCGGTACCGGACGGCATCCTCGACCAGATGCGCGAGTCTGTCGGCGCCGACCTGTTCCGTCAGATCGAGATCACCGAAGCCTGAGCGTCCCCGCCATCCGCCGAGCCGACACGCTCCGCGCGAACCGACAGGTTGCGTGCGCGCGCAGCATGTCGGCTCGCGCGAAAACTGTCGGCTCGCGGGCGGGGGGATCGACGGGGTGAGTCAGCGGACGGCGGATTCCACCAGGGTCACCAGCGCGTCCAGCGCGGGGCCGCGGGGGACGGGGCCCGTTGCGCCGGCGACCGTCAAGGCGTTGTTGAAGTAGAGCCCGTCGCTCACGAGTAGGACCAGCGCGAGGGCGGTTTCATCGCGGACGTGAGGGCGCAGAGCCTCCTCCCAGCGGGAGCGCACCTGGCGGAGTCCCTCCGTCGCGCCTGCGTGACCGCCCTGAGCAAGCCGGGATGCCGCGATCAACGCGCGATCGAGGGGATCGCCGTCCATCACCGATGTGCGCAGGAAAAAGGCGACCGGTCCGTCCGGTGCCGTCGCCATGGCCGCGACGTCGGCGTCGACGAGCGCGCTGAGGCGATCGAGCAGGGCTTGCTCCAGCGCGTCCTTCGACGCGAAGTGATACAGCAGGCCGCCCTTGGAGACGCCCGCGGCGCGAGCCGCGGCATCCATGGTCGCTGCCCGCTCACCGTCGTCGATCAGCAGGCTCTCGAATGCATCGAGGACGCTCGCGCGGGCACGCGGCGGTCGGCTCATGGTCCCATCCTCTCGCGGGGGAGCAGCGATATCTGTTACTATACCGGCTGGACCGTATACAAACTATGACTTTGACAGAAGAAATCTCGATCGCCGACGCGCAGGGCTCCCGCGTGGGCTGGCGCGGTTGGGCGGCACTGATCGTGCTCATGCTCCCCGTGCTGCTCGTGTCGGTGGACAACACGGTGCTGAGCTTCGCACTGCCCGACATTGCGCTCGATCTCACCCCCACGAGTGCGCAGCAACTCTGGATCATCGACGCGTACCCGCTCGTGCTCGCCGGTCTCCTCGTGACGATGGGCACGCTCGGCGACCGCTTCGGGCGGCGCCGGATGCTGCTGATCGGCGCGACGGGATTCGCCACCGTGTCGGTGCTCGCCGCCTTCGCGCCGTCGGCGGAGTGGCTGATCGCGGCGCGCGCCGGGATGGGCGTCTTCGGCGCGATGCTCATGCCGTCCACGTTGTCGCTGCTGCGATCGATCTTCACCGACCGCGACCAGCGCCGCCTCGCGATCGCGGTCTGGGCCGCGATGTTCTCGGCCGGTGCGGCGCTCGGCCCGATCGTCGGGGGAATCCTGCTCGAACACTTCGCGTGGGGATCGGTCTTCTTGATGTCGGTGCCGGTCCTCGTCCCGTTGCTGATCCTCGCCCCGCTCCTCGTTCCCGAAAGCCGAGACCCGCACCCCGGTGCGATCGACCCCGTGAGCATCGTGCTGTCGATGGCCACGATGGTCCCCGTCGTCTACGCGATCAAGGAAGTCGCCGTCCACGGTTTCGGCTGGCTCCCGATCGTCCTGACGGTCGCGGGTATCGCGTTCGGGACGATCTTCGTGCGTCGCCAATTGGCCTCGAACAGGCCGATGCTCGACATGCGCCTGTTCGCGCGCGGGACCTTCAGCGGGGCACTCCTGGTGAACCTCCTGAGCGTGATCGCCCTCGTCGGCTTCCTCTATTTCGTCGCACAGCACCTGCAGCTGATCGTCGGCCTTTCGCCGATGAATGCCGGTTTCGCGCTCGTGCCGGGAATGCTCGCGATGATCGTCTCCGGCCTGTTGGTCGTTCCGATCTCGCGTCGTGTCTCGGCGCGAATCGTGGTGCCGGTCGCCCTGTCGTTCTCGGTCGCGGCGTATCTGCTCGTTCCGGGGGCCGTCGGCGACGGTGCGCTTCCGCTTCTCGTGGCCGCATTCACCCTGCTCGGTCTCGGGATCGGCGCCGCCGAAACCGTCTCCAACGACTTGATTCTCGCGAGCGCGCCGCCGGCGAAGGCGGGCGCGGCCAGCGCCGTCTCCGAGACGGCCTATGAACTCGGTGCGGTGCTGGGTACGGCCGTGCTCGGCGGCATCCTGACCGCGGCCTACCGCTCGGGCATCGTGATGCCGTCCGGCGTCTCGGGTGACGCCGCCGCTGCCGCACGCGAAACTCTTGCCGGGGCGATGTCCGTTGCCGACGGACTGGAACCCGCCGCCGCCGAGGCGCTCCGCACCGCGGCGGCGCACGCGTTCGACGCGGGCGTGGGGATCACGGCGGTCATCGGTGCGATCCTCGTCGCGATCGCCGCCGTGATTGCGGCCACTACGCTGGGAGGGTCGCGCACCGTCGCTGTGGAGCACTGACAGCGCGGCATCCCCCGAGGTACGAGGAGAGTAATGTCGCGCGTCAAGTTGGCCGTCATCCCCGGTGACGGCATCGGTCCCGAGGTGATCGCAGAGGCCGAGAAGGTCCTGGATGCCGTGACACGCGGTTCCGACGTCACTTTCGACAAGACGCGCTTCTCGCTCGGCGCGGGGCGGTTTCTCGAGACCGGTGACACGCTGACCGATGACGACCTCGCGGCGATCGCGGCGCACGACGTCATCCTCCTCGGTGCCGTCGGGGGAGAACCAGGCGATCCGCGGTTGACCAATGCGAACATCGAGCGGGGGATGCTGCTGAAGCTCCGGTTCGCGCTCGATCACTACGTCAACCTCCGTCCGTCCAAGCTCTATCCCGGGGCTCCCGGGCCGCTCGTCGATCCCGGCGAGATCGACTTCCTGGTCGTGCGCGAAGGCACCGAAGGCCCGTACGTCGGAAACGGCGGCTCGATCCGCACCGGCACGCCTCACGAGGTCGCCAACGAGACGTCTGTCAACACGGCATTCGGCATCGAGCGGGTCGTGCGCTACGCATTCGCTCAAGCGGTTCGTCGTCGCGGCAAGGTCACCCTCGTGCACAAGACGAACGTGCTCGTCCACGCTGGTGGCATGTGGAAGCGGATCGTGGATGCCGTGGCCGCAGAGCATCCGGACGTCGCCGTAGACTATGTCCACATCGACGCGGCCACCATCTACCTGGTCACGAACCCGGCTCGTTTCGATGTCATCGTCACCGACAACCTCTTCGGAGACATCCTCACGGACCTGGCCGGCGCCGTCACCGGTGGCATCGGTCTCGCCGCATCGGGAAACATCAATCCCGACGGCGCATTCCCCTCGATGTTCGAGCCGGTGCACGGCTCGGCTCCGGACATCGCGGGCCAGCAGATCGCCGACCCCACGGCGGCGATCCTGTCCATCGCCCTCATGCTCGATCACCTCGGGCTCACGGCCGAAGCCGCGCGCGTCACCCACGCCGTGGAACAGGACATCGCCGAGCGAGACGGCTCAGCCCGCACGACCGCGCAGGTCGGCGACGCGATCTCGGCCCGCCTTCGGGCGTAGCCTGGACGCCAGCACGACCCGCCACGACTTCTCAGGAATCCTCATGAGCCTTACGTACGACCCCGACGCAGACCTCACGCCGCTGGAGTTCTCTGTCACGAAGAACCTCGCCGCGAAGACCCCCGCCGAGCGTGACGAGATCCTCGCCTCACCGGCATTCGGGACGAAGTTCACCGATCACATGATCGACATCTGCTGGTCGGTACGTGGGGGGTGGCATCGCCCCCGCGTGCAGCCCTACGGTCCGCTGTCGCTCGATCCCGCGGCGGCCGTTCTCCACTACGGTCAGGAGATCTTCGAGGGCATCAAGGCCTACCGCCATGCGGACGGGTCCATCCACACGTTCCGTCCGCGTCAGAACGCGCTGCGTCTGCAGCGTTCGGCGCGGCGGCTCGCACTGCCCGAACTCCCCGTCGAGTACTTCATCGAGTCACTGAAGGCGCTCATCGCGGTGGACGGCTCCTGGGTGCCGTCGGGTGAGGATCAGAGCCTGTACTTCCGGCCGTTCATGTTCGCGAAGGAGGCATTCCTGGGTGTGCGTCCCGCGAACAAGGTCGGCTACTACGTCATCGCGAGTCCGGTCGGCGCGTACTTCACGGGCGGCGCGAAGCCCGTCTCGATCTGGCTGAGCGAGGACTACGCGCGCGCCGGCAAGGGCGGTACGGGCGCAGCCAAGACGGGCGGCAACTACGCGTCGAGCCTGCTTCCGCAGGCGGAAGCCTATGAGCAGGGGTGCGACCAGGTCGTCTTCCTCGACCCCGACCGGAACGTGGAAGAGCTCGGCGGCATGAACATCGTGTTCGTCTACAAGGACGGGTCGATCGTGACCCCGCAGTCCGATTCGATTCTGGAGGGCATCACCCGCGACTCGATCCTGCAGCTCGCCGCCGACCGCGGTCACAAGGTCAGCGGACGCGCCGTCTCGATCGACGAGTGGCGGCAGGGCGTGGCCTCCGGCGACATCGTCGAGGTGTTCGCGTGCGGCACGGCCGCCGTCGTGGCACCGATCGGTGTGCTCAAGGGCCGTGATTTCTTCGACGAGCAGCCCCTCGGCCCGCTGGCGCTCTCGCTCCGCGAAGAGTTGACCGACATTCAGTACGGTCGTCGCGAAGACCGCCATAACTGGCTCGTGCGTCTGGATGCCGACGCATGAAGATCGTGCGGTTCAGTCACGCCGACACCATCCGGTTCGGAATCGTCGACGACAAGGATCTCGTCGTTCTGGCGGGAGATCCGCTCTTCGCCGGGTTCGAGACGACGGGCGAGCGTGTTCCCCTCGGGGACGCGGCCCTGCTCGCTCCGGTGATCCCGCGATCGAAAGTCGTCTGTGTCGGGAAGAACTACCGCGACCACGCGGCGGAAATGGGTGGCGAAGCGCCGGCGGCTCCGTTGCTGTTCCTGAAGCCGAACACCTCTGTCATCGGACCCGGCGACGCGATCGTCCGGCCCGCGCAATCGGAGCGCACGGATTTCGAGGGCGAGCTCGCGGTCGTCATCGGCCGCGTGGCCAAGAACGTCCCCGCCGATCGTGCGCTGGAGTATGTCTTCGGCTACACGATCGGCAATGACGTGACCGCCCGTGATCTGCAGAAAGCCGATGGCCAGTGGGCGCGCGCGAAGGGGTTCGACACGTTCTGCCCGCTCGGCCCTGCGATCGAGACGGAATTCGATCTCGACGGCGGCGCGCGTATCGTCACGCGCGTCGACGGCGAGGTCCGGCAGGACGGGCCGATTTCGGACATGGTGCACTCGGTGCCGGACATCATCGCTTACGCGTCCGCCGCGTTCACGCTGCTCCCGGGTGATGTGATCCTTACGGGAACTCCGGCGGGCATCGGGCCGTTCGAAGCGGGTCAGAGCGTCGAAGTGGAGATCACCGGGCTGGGCGTACTGCGCAATCCTGCCCGCAATGCCTGACGCCACGCTCACCTCGGGTGATGTCGAGAGCATCCAGCGCCGTACCGTCCGCGTCCTGGCCGCCGGACAGGTCCTCGGGGGCATCGCCTTCGGCGCGACGGTCTCGCTCGGCGCGCTTCTGGCGGCGGACATCTCCGGCCAGGAGGCGCTGTCGGGGTTGGCCACGGCATCCGTCACGCTCGGCGCCGCCGTGTGCGCCATCCCGCTCGCCCGGCTTGCGGGGCGCCGCGGGCGTCGCCTGGCGCTGACGCTCGGGAATCTCTTCGCGCTCATCGGCATCGCGGTGGTGATCACCGCGGCGGCAGTTCGAGAATTCCCGCTCCTGCTGATCGGGGTTGTTCTGGTCGGCGCCGGAAACGCGGGAAACCTCCAGTCGCGCTTCGCGGCGACGGACCTCGCCCCCTCGGAGCGCCGCGGACGCGCGCTCGGTACCGTCGTGTGGGCGACGACCGTCGGGGGTGTGCTCGGACCGCTGATGTTGACGCCGGGCGAAGCCCTCGGCGCCGTCATCGGGATGCCGCCGCTCACCGGTGCGTATGCGTTCTCGATCGTCGCGCAGTTCGCCGCGCTCATCCTCTACCTCGTCGCCCTCCGCCCCGATCCCTTGCTCATCGCGCAGCAGTTGGCGCGGGGCGCCGACGCGCGCCGCGAGCACATCGTCGAGTCCGACAGACCCGTCACGGCACGTTACGCGATCTTCGCGGTGTCGGGCTCGCACGTCGTGATGGCGTCCGTGATGGCGATGACGCCGATCCATCTCGCTCATCTGGCGCCCGATCACGTGACGCTGATCGTCGGCACCACGATCGCTCTGCACGTGTTCGGCATGTACGGGCTGTCGCCGGTGTTCGGGGTGCTCGCCGACCGGTGGGGCCGGACGTCGACGATCGTGCTGGGGCAGGGTCTGCTGGCCGCATCCCTGCTCACCGCGGCGCTGGCGCCGACCTCGCAGTGGGCGGTGTTGGTGGCCCTGTTCCTCCTCGGCGTCGGGTGGAGTGCCGCGACCGTCGCGGGGGCCGCGCTCCTGACCGAAAGCACGCTGACGGTCATGCGCCCGCGCCGGCAGGGCCTGAGCGACACGATCATGACCTCCAGCGCGGCGGTCGGCGCCGTGTGTGCCGGGATCATCCTCAGCCAGATCGGATACGGCGGGCTCGCCCTGGTGGCGCTCGTCGTCGTCGTGGCGGTCACGGTGCTCTCGCCCTATGCGCGCTCCGGTCGCTGAGGCCGGGTGAGCTGTTCAGCAGTCGAGCGCGACCGCGGCCCGCTCGACATCGGCGGCGTCGTTGAACACATGGAACGCGACGCGGGCGCTGCCGTTGCGGCCCGAGGCGGTGATCCCGGCCGCCGTCAGGCGTGCGAGATCTGCGCCGGTGGCATCCGGCCAGGTCACGATGGCGCTGGTGCGCTCAGGTAGTGCGAGGCGAGCGCGGAATGTCGCTGCCAGCCCGGTCACGTGCGTGTGGATGGCGTGCATGTCTGCCTCGGCGAAGGCGCGGAGCGCGGGCTCGGCGCCGACGAATGCCTGCCAGGCCGGAGAGACGTCGAAACGCCGGGCGCAGCCGGCCAGCGCCGCAGCGCCGCCGTAGCAGGATGCCCACGGATCATCGCCCGCATACCAGCCGGCGTGCACCGGGCGGAGCGTCCGTGCGAAGTCCTCGGACAGCGTGAGCAATGCCACGCCGCGCGGGGCGCACAGCCATTTGTAGGCGTGGCAGACCAGAGCGTCGAAACGCTCCGCGTTCACCTGCATCCAGCCGACGGCCTGCGTCGCGTCGCACAGTGTTCGCGCACCCACGCGGGCTGCCGCCGCGCAGATCGCGTCGGCGTCGGCGACCGCACCGGAGGCGGACTGCACGAGCGAGAACGCGACGAGCCTCGTCTCGGCGGTCATCTCGACAGCGAGGTCGGCGAGCGGCACGGCGCGTACGCGGATGTCGCGTCCCGCGTGCACGAAGGGAAGAACCAGCGACGAGAATTCGTGTTCGGGCACGAGCACCTCGGCACCGTCGGGCAGCGATGCCGCGATGACCGACACCTGGACGGAGGTCTGCGACCCGATGGCGACGCGGTCGGCCGCTACTCCCACGAGAGACGCGAAATGTGCGCGCGTCGCCTCGACGGCGCGACAGTATTCGTCGACGTCGGGGCGGCGAGAGTATTCGGCGGCCATCGCGTCGCGGGTGCCGATCATCGGCAATCCAGCAGTGCACGCCGCGAGGTATCCGCCGGGGGAGCGGAACTGCGCTCGGAGGTGGGCGAGCGGGTCGCCGGCGTCGAGGATCATGTCTTCCAGTGTCCGGACCCCTGATGCATAGGTCTACGGCAGGTATTGCATGAAAGACATGACATCTGGTTATGTGGAGTCGTGTCCGAGTTCGATGTTCAGATCCTGCGGGTCGTCCGTGCCATCGCCGACACCGGCTCGCTCACCGGCGCGGCGGAGACGCTCGGCTACAGCCAGCCCGCACTGAGTCAGCAGATGAGGCGGCTCGAACAGCGACTCGGAGTGCCGGTCGTCGAGCGCGTCGGACGCACATTGCGGCTGACCGAAGCGGGACGGATCCTCGCGAAGCACGCCCCGGCGGTCACGACAGCCCTCGACGCGGCGGCCGGGGAGCTCGCCGAACTGCGGGGTCTCCGATCTGCGACCGTCCGGATCGTCGGCTTCCCCTCTGCCTCGCCGACAGTGATTCCACGACTGATCGCGCGGCTGGGCGTCACCGCGCCGGGGATCACGCTCACCTACGTCGAGGCCGAACCGCCCGAAGCAGTGGAGGCCGTGCGAGAGGATCGCAGTGACATCGCGCTCACCTTCAGCTATCCCGGTGACCGCGACGACCCGCACGGCGCCAGCGCACACGGTCTCTCGGTGGCCGAAGTGGGAAGCGATGACCTCCTGCTCATCCTGCCGGCCGATCATGCGCGCGCGGGTGAGGAGCGGCCGAGCCTCTCGTCGTTCGCCGAAGAGAACTGGATCGCCGGATGCCCCCGCTGTCGTGGGCATCTCCTCGATGTCTGCGAGCGAGCAGGGTTCACGCCGCGCATCGGATTCGAGACCGACAACATCGCTGCGGTGGAGAGCCTCGTCGCACACGGCACCGGAGTCGCGACGCTGCCGAGGTTGGCCGTGGCATCCTTCCCGGTCCTGCCCGGCATCGTCACGCGACCGCTGTCCGATGCGCACACCCGCACGCTGCATGTCATCACAGCGCACGGCGCCGAACGAGTTCCGGCTGTCGCGGCCGTGCTGGCGGCAATGCGAGACGTCGTCGACGCCGTGACGGGGCCGGGGCAGTCCGTGGGTGAGCGCGTGCCCGCGAACTAGACTGATCGGGATGCCTTCTTCGATCGATCCTCGAACCACCACCGCCAGCGGAACCGATGTCCGTGTGCGGTTCTGCCCGTCTCCGACCGGTCTGCCGCACGTCGGCATGATCCGCACGGCGCTCTACAACTGGGCCTACGCCCGGCACACCGGCGGCAAGCTCATCTTCCGCGTCGAGGACACCGATACGGCGCGCGATAGTGAGGAAAGCTATCACCAGCTCGTCGACGCGCTCACGTGGCTCAAGATCGACTGGGACGAGGGCGTCGAAAAGGGCGGTCCGCACGGCCCGTACCGTCAGTCGCAGCGCGGTGAGATCTACGCCGACGTGTTGCAGAAACTCATCGCATCCGACGCGGTGTACGAGTCCTATTCCACCGCAGAAGAGATCGATGCGCGCAATGCTGCCGCGGGCCGGGCCAAGCAGCTCGGCTACGACAACCACGACCGCGGCCTGACCGACGATCAGAAGGCGGCCTTCCGCGCCGAGGGCCGCGAACCCGCGTGGCGTCTGCGCGTGCCGGAGCACGATCTGACCTACGTCGACCTGATCCGCGGAGAGGTGACGTTCCCGGCGGGCTCGTTCCCCGACTTCGTCGTCGTGCGCGCCGGTGGTCAGTCGCTGTACACGTTCACGAACCCGGTCGATGACGCCCTCATGGGTATCACCCACGTCATCCGCGGCGAGGACCTCATGCCCTCGACGGCTCGGCAGCTGGCGTTGTACGCCGCGCTCAATGACGCCGGTGTGACGGATTTCGTCCCCCGCTTCGGTCACATGCCGCTTGTGCTGGGGGAGACGGGCAACAAGAAGCTCTCCAAGCGTGACCCCCAGGCCGACCTCTTCCTGCAGCGGGACAAGGGCTTCATCCACGAGGGGCTTCTGAACTACCTGGCACTTCTCGGGTGGTCGATCGCCGCCGACCGCGACATCTTCTCGCTCGACGAGTTCACGGCCGCGTTCGACATCGCCGATGTCAACCCGAACCCCGCCCGCTTCGATCAGAAGAAGGCGGAGTCCATCAACGGAGACCACATTCGGATGCTGGAGCCCGCGGACTTCGCGAGCCGTCTGGTGCCGTACCTCGCGGCGGAAGGTCTCGTCTCGGAGCCGCCGACGGCGACGCAGCAGCAGATCCTCGATGCGGCGGCGCCGCTCGTGCAGGAGCGCATGCAACTCCTGGGTGAAGCGCCGGGCTTGCTCGGCTTCCTGTTCCGTGACGAGGTCGTCTACGACGAGGACGCGCTGAAGGGGCTCCCGGCCAACGCCGGCGAGGTCCTGGTCGCTTCGGTCGGCGCACTCGAACTCGTTCCGGCGCAGGCCTTCACGGCAGCAGCAGTACAGGACGCCCTCGCAGCGGCGCTGATCGACGGGCTCGCACTCAAGCCGCGTGTCGCGTACGGCCCGTTGCGGGTGGCGGTCAGTGGCCGGCGAATTTCGCCGCCGCTGTTCGAGTCGATGGAGCTTCTCGGCAAGGACGAATCCGTCCGGCGCCTGGCGGAGCTGGTCGATCGGGTCGGCTGACGCGCCGCGGGTTTGGCTGAGCCCCGTCCGTGGGCTAAGCTTGATCTTCGGTACGGCTTCGGTCTGACCCCTTGGGGTATGGTGTAATTGGCAACACGGAGGTTTCTGGTACCTTTGTTCTTGGTTCGAGTCCAGGTACCCCAGCAAGTAAAAAACCCCCGCTCAGGCGGGGGTTTTTGCGTGCTTCGACTCACTTCATCGCGTCGCCGATATAGGAGTACTTGAGGAACACTTCGCTCGCCCATCCGGCCTCTTCGAGGACGCCCTGGACGGCGGTGAGCATGTACTTCGAATCCCATCCCATGTACAGGAACTGGCCGTCGGAGAGGTCGTCCCATTGCCCGTTCCAGGCCATCGCCGGGTAGACCGGCCCGCCGCGTCGGTCACTGAATTCGATGACACTCTGGCGTGAATCCGCCCAGAGGCGCTGGAAGATCCGGTTGAACAAGTACCGGACGTCGGGGACCTCCCAGTGCTCGCCGCGGTACTCGACATAGTCGAACTCCCGTTGCCAGCCGTGCGGCCAGCCGCGGCGCTTGCGGGCATCCAAAATGGGGGTGAGGTTGTCGTCATCGATGCTGACGACCGCCGGTCGCGGCCACACGGTCATGAAGCGTTCGGTGAGCAGGGCCGTGCGGGTCGAGATGGATGCCGTCCCCCACGACGCGTTCTCAGCCACGTCGCGCGTCACCGCGAGCGCACTGGCGGCGTATACGTCGCGCTTGGCGGGGAACGCCGCGTCGAACGCGCGATCGGCGAGTTCCGGCTCGAGCAGGGTGAGGTTTCCGAGCGTGTGCGCGAGCGCGCGATGACTGTTCTGTTCGTCGTCGGTGTAATCCGCCCAGCGGCGTTCGCCGTCGCCCGTCCAGTCATCGCCCGGGGAGAGGGGGACGATGTGTTCGAGATCGAACGGCGCGAGGGGATCGGCGTCCGCGAGGCGCCCGATCACATAGCGCGCGTGGGGGAGTTCGGAGTATTTCAGGCCCACGCGCGTGCGCTCATCCGACGGCGTGATGCGGGCGATCGCCCGGATGAGTTCTTCGGGACCGAGCTCGGCGGCACGGCACAGTCGAGCGATGAGGCGATCGGTCGGGATGCCGACGACGGTCCGCCGCAACAAGAGCGACTGCAGTCGCTCGAACGCGTCGATCAGCTCGGCGCGGCCGAGAAGACCGTGGAGGTGATCGTGGCAGAGCCGCATCGCGAGCGGGGCCGTCTCGGGCCCGAACGTGCCGAGGAAGGCGAACTGGCGCGCGAGCACGGCATCCGGAGCCTCAGCAGGCTCTCGCAGCATCCGGTAGATCCCCGCATACTCGCGCCACTGCGCTGCGCGCTGCCGGAGCGTCTCCACGTCGAGCCGCGGGAATTCGTGGCGGAATGCGTCGTACACACCGCGTTCGCCCGCGGCGGTGACTTCGCGGCCCGTCAGCATGATCAGGTAGTGCCGCCAGAATGCGCCGATCTGGTCTCCGGTGCCCCGTTCGATCGGCAGCCAGTACTCGTTCTCGATCTCACTCTGTTCGGCGTGCGAGAGACCCATCAGCACGTAATTGTGGATCAGTTCGTGATCCCGGAGCGGTTCACCGGTGGAGTTGAGGCTCTCGAAGATCTGCTGTGCATTGGCGTGCGCGCCGAGCGTGATCGCGACGTGCTCGAGGCGCTGGAGCCCTCGCCAGATGTCGGCGGCTTCCCCCGGTCGGATCTGGCTGCGGAAGAACGCGTAGTTGTCGTCGAAGCGTGACTCGCGACGGGCATCACCGGGGGAGCGGCGGCCGAGGACGACGCTTTCGAACACTTCGGCCCACGCACGGTGGGGACGCAGTTTCGTCCGGTCGGGGTCGTCTGCCCGCACGAGGACCCGCGCGAGTTCGCGGGCAAGTTCCGGATCGTCGTCTCGCAGCGTGTGATGCAAGGCGGCGATCAGCAGCATGAGGGTCGTGATGCGCTGCTGCCCGTCGATGAGGACGAGCTGTGCGTCGTCTGCGTCGCGGGTGGACGCCGTGGAGAGTATCGACCCGATGAAGTGGGTGTGCGTGTCCGTGGCGTCGACGACGGCGCGTACGTCGCCCAGGAGCTGCTCGCATGCGCCGATGTCCCACCGATATTGGCGCTGATAGACCGGGACCACGATCGTGGTGTCGGATGCCGAGAGCCATCCGATCGTGTTGACCGCGGTCGCATCGACGTGCGAAGCGGCGACATTCGTGACGGTGCTCATGTTCTCCGAATCGCATCTCACAGGCTTCGGACGAGTCTAATCGCGTTCACAATCGGCCTCGGTAGGCTGACCTTAGTTGGACCTGTAAAAACGCGCTGGTCCTCTACGAAAGGGCATGACTCTCATCATGGGATACATCAAGTCTGCGGCACTGGAAGAGACGGGTTACGTCGTCCTCGACCGCTACAACAAAGAGATCGACCCGAAAGAATGGCTCGATGTCGAGTACAACGACTGGAAGAGCTCCGGCGACACGCGGTTCGCGCCGCTCGCATCGGCCAAGGGCGAGATCGAATGCAACGGCTTCTGGAACCACAAGCCGCCGCGCACCGACAAGGACGGTGTGTGGATCGACTCGCAGACCGAGAAGGCCCCCACGCTCACGGCACGTGCGAAGGAGCCCGGCGCGAACGTCGGACGCTGCCGCATCATCGAACTGCAGCCGAATACATATGCGGACTGCCTGTACAACCTGCATCAGGACGACAACAACCGGCTGAACCCGGATGGCACCGGCTGGGTCGTCCGCGGATTCTTCAACCTCACGGATGACAAGACGAGCTACTTCGTGCTCCGCGAGAACCGCACGGACCCGAGTGAAGAGACGCGTATCGCTCTCCCCGCCGGTGCTCAGCTGATCGTCGACACGCAACGCCTCTGGCACGCGGCGGCGCACTACGGTGACGAACCGCGTTACTGCCTCATCACCTCGTGGACCAGCGGTCCCGAGCTGGACGCGTACATCGCGAAGTACAACGGCGTCAATAAGGTCGACAGCTACCCCGTCGACCAGGAGACGCTGGATGCCGGACAGGCCGAGCAGGCGCGCCGTATCGCGGCTCGCGCCGCGGCCCTCGCCGCCCGGGGTCAGGTCGAGGTCAACGTCATGAGCGAGGCATAAGCCTTCTCTGAAACGAACAGAGCGGGTCCCGACCGATCGGCCGGGACCCGCTCTGTTCTGCGTCTGTCGATCACGTCATCGCGAGTTCGCGCTCTCGGGTCCGGTGCGCCAAGCGGTGCGCCACCCATGCGGCAATGCCGATGAGACCGAGAATCGCCGCGCCGAACAGCCACGGCAACAGCGTCGGCGTGAGGCTCGATGTCCCCGAAGCCAGCTGGCCGGTGCCATCGGCGATCTGAGCGTTGCCGTCCGCCAACGCGACGGCGCCGGCGGAAAGCTCGTCCGACCCGTCGGCAAGCTGCGTCGATCCCTCGGCGAGAGACGTCGCTCCCGCGGAGAGCTCACCGAGGCCGTCCGCGAGGCTTGAGGCGCCGGTGGAGATCTTCCCCGTCCCTTCGGCGAGCGATGAAGCGCCCTCGGCGAGCGAACCCGCTCCGGTCGACAGGTTCTGCGCGCCGGTCATAAGGCGCAGCGATCCGTCATTCAGAGTCTGCGTTCCCGCGGTCAAGGTCTGCAGCCCGGTCGACAGCTCACCCGCCTTGCCGGCCAGCGTGGCGCCGCCGGTCGTGAGTTCCCCCGACCGCGCCTTCAGCGTCGCGAGGCCCGCGGCGAGCTCGTCGGCGCCGCCGTCGAGCTGTCCGAGTCCGGCGACGAGCTCGCCGGACTTGGTCGATGCGGTCCCCATGCCACCGGCGAGTTCGCCGGACTTGGTCGTCAATGTGCCGAGTCCGCTCGCCAGCTCGCCCGACTTCGTGGACAGCGTGGTCAGACCGCCGGACAGTGTGGCGGCGGCCGCGTCGAGCTGCGCCGCTCCACCGGCGAGTGTGGCGACTCCGTTCTTGAGCGCGAGGGCACCCGCGTCGACGGCAGCCGCGCCATCGCGCGTTGCCTCTGCGCCGGCCTTCAGCGATTGTGCGCCCGCGCTGACGCCGTCGGCGCCCGCGCGCACCTGACCGGCCGAGGTGGCGAGTCCACGCACCTGGGCCACGATGCCGGCGTCAGCGCCCGCGCCTTCGAGTGCGTTCGCGTAGTCGATCAGACCCTGTTGCAGAGCGGCGACGCCACCGGCAACCTGGGCCGTGCCGTCTGCTACGCCCTTCGCGCCGGTCGCCAGGGACGCGGTGCCTGCGGCCAGCGGCGCGGTTCCGGCTGCGAGGTTTGTCGCGCCCGTCGACGCAGATGCGGCGCCCGCGTTCAGGCCGGACAGCCCGGCGGAGAGCTGAGCGCCGCCGGATGCCGCGGAGCCGAGACCGGCCGAGATCTGCGACGCGCCCGAGGACGCGGTGCCGATGCCACCGGAGAGTGCGCTGGCGCCCGTGGCCAGTTGCCCGAGACCGGCGGAGAGCGCTCCGGCGCCGGCGTTCGCCGCCGTGACGCCGCCGTCGAGACGCTGCGCGCCGGCATCCAACTTGTCGATTCCGGCTTTCGCGTCGTTGATCCCGGAGGAGAGACGCCCGGCGCCATCGGCGAGGAGTCCCGCGCCGCTCGCGGCGGTGGCCGCGCCCACATTCAGGCGAGTTGCGCCCTCGCGTGCCGTCACGGTTCCCTCCGCGAGGGTCACCGCGCCCGCGGCGAGCGTGCCGGCCCCGGTCGACAGTGCGTCGGCTCCGGCGGCGGCCGTCGTGGCGCCTGCGGAAAGCTCGGTGGCACCGGATGTGGCAGCGGCGGCGCCGGCGTCGAGCTTCGCGGCCCCGGCCGACAGGTCATCGGCTCCGTCCGCGAGCGACCGTGCCCCGGAAGACAGGTCTCCGGAACCGTCGGCCGCCTGAGCTGCGCCGGTGTCGAGCTGTGCAGCGCCGTCGGACAGCTTGGCCGCCGTCAGGAAGTACATGATCGTCATCGCGGCCAGCAGGATGCTGAGCACGATGACGGTGACGCGCATACCCATGCCATGGGTGTGGGTGTCGGTTCTCGTCATTGAGGACTCCGTTGTCTCGCGCCTGCATCGTTGCAGGCGTGGGTAGGGGCTCTCCCGGGGGACCGGGGTGAGGCGAACTGAACGTAACAGTGGTGAATGAGGAAACTCTCATGCGTGTCACGGCTCTGCCGAGTGAGACCAAGTCTCACGGCTTGTGGGGCTGAGTGTCTTGGAGGTTGCCTACAAGCCGGCTTCCGCGGGAGGTGAGGGTCCGTCTCGCGTGATCGTGTTCACGAAGCCTTGTCTAAATGTTGTTTTGTGTTGTATTGTGTGGATATTCCAAGGAGGGGTGATGTACGCAACGGAGCGTCAGCAGGTGATCGAGGAACTCGTGAGCATCGATGGCCGTGTGGCCGTGGTCGATCTCGCACGGCGTTTCGGCGTCACGACCGAAACCGTTCGGCGCGACCTCGGCCAGCTCGAAGCGGCGGGAGTCGTTCGGCGAGTGCACGGTGGGGCGGTGGTACGGTCGCGCGTCAGCACGGCGGAGTCGTCGGTAGCCGAACGCACCGAACGTCGTCGCGAGGCGAAGTTGTCGATCGCCCGCCGCGCTCTGGATGCCGTTCCCGCGGGATTCGACGGGTCGATCTATCTCGACGCGGGGACAACGACGGCGGCGCTGGCGCAGCTGATGATCGAGCGAGGCGCAGGCCACAGTCCACTCGAGGTGGTGACGCATTCGATGGCGATCGCGCATGTCCTGGCCGGGTCCGCCGGGCTGAGCCTGACCGCGATCGGTGGGCGGGTCCGCGGGCTGACCGCGGCGGCCGTCGGGTCACAGACTGTCGATGCGATATCCCGTCTGCGTCCGGACATCGCCTTCATCGGCACGAATGGACTTTCGGCGACGTTCGGTCTGTCCACCCCCGATCCCGACGAAGCCGCCGTCAAGCGCGCGATTGTTGCCGCATCCCGACGCTGCGTCGTACTGGCAGACGCCGACAAGCTCGAGGCGGAGCTCCTCGTCTCCTTCGCGCGCCTCGACGATGTTGACGTCCTGGTGACCGACGGCGTACTGTCCCGCACGCTCGCTGACGCGGTCGACGCGGCCGACATGGAGGTGTGGCAGCCATGATCGTCACTCTGACCGCGAATCCGTCGCTTGATCGGGCGGTGACACTTTCGGGCCCCTTGCGTCCGGGAGAAGTGCAGACCGCGCGCAGTACTCGGGAAGATGCCGGGGGGAAAGGCATCAACGTCGCACGCGTGATCGACGCAGCCGGCCGCGAGACGCTCGCCGTCCTGCCGCTCGACGATGAAGACCCGTTCGCCGCGGCGTTGCGCGCGGCGCATGTGCCGTCGCTCGCGGTGGCCGTCCACGGCGCTGCCCGCGCGAATCTCACGATCGCCGACAGCGAAGGGACGACGACCAAGATCAACCTTCCGGGTGTCGCCCGCACCCACGCCGATGCGGACGCGCTCATCGCTGCCGTCGTCTCAGCGACCGCATCGGCGTCGTGGCTGGTGCTGGCAGGCTCACTGCCGCCTGGCCTGCCGGATGACTTCTACGTCCGCGTGATCGACGCAGTCCGAGCCGCTCACGATCGTGCGCCGCTGATCGCGGTCGACGCGTCCGGTCCGGCGCTTCACGCTGTGGTGGCCCGTGCCCATCCCGATCTCATCAAGCCGAATGATGAGGAGCTTGCCGAACTGGCCGGCATCGCTCTCGACGGCGCTCGCGACCTCGCCGAGGCCGTCCACGACGTCGCGCGCACTCTCGTGCCGACCCAGGTGGGAGCCGCTTTCGTCACTCTCGGCGCGCAGGGCGCCGTGCTCGTGACCGCCGACGGTGCGTGGCACGGCACACCGCCGCCGACCCGCGTGCGCAGCACGGTGGGGGCCGGCGACAGCTCGCTCGCCGGCTTTCTCCTCGCGCGCGTCGCGGGGGCCGAGGCCGAGGAGTGCGTGCGCACCGGCATCCGCTACGGATCCGCAGCCGCGGCCCTCCCCGGCACGCAGGCCCCGACACCGGCTGATCTGCTCCCCGGGGACGTCCCGGTTTGCTCTCTCGCTCCCTGAACACCCCCCATCCCACAAGAACACGACCACTGGAGGTCACCGTGTCTGACATCATCACCTCGGGGCTCGTCAGCCTCGACGAATCTCTCGGCGCGGACAAACGCGCCGTCATCGAGGCCCTCGCCGCTCGCGTGGCGTCGGCCGGACGGGCCAGCGACGCCGCCGCCCTCGCCGCCGACGCCTGGGCGCGCGAGCAGAAGGATGAGACCGGACTTCCGGGCGGGATCGCGATTCCGCACGCCAAGAGCCCTGCGGTGCTCGCGGCGACGCTCGCCTTCGCGCGCCTGAGCCCGGGTGTCGACTTCGGCGCCGACGACGGCCCCGCCGACCTGGTGTTCCTCATCGCGGCGCCCGATACCGCCGCCGAAGAGCACCTGGCGGTGCTCTCGCGGCTCGCCCGCAGCTTCATGCGGGACGACTTCACGGCGGGGCTGCGCTCTGCGGCGACGCCGCAGGAGGTCGTGGACCTCGTGATCGCCGCGGTCAGTGAGACTCCCGCGACAGCCGCGCCCGTGGGTGCGACCGCCCCGGCCCCCGCGGACTCCGCTGTGTTCATCGACGGCCGACCGGCGCGCATCGTCGCCGTCACGGCGTGCGCGACCGGTATCGCGCACACCTTCATGGCCGCCGACGCGCTGACCGCGCAGGGCGGGAAGGACGGGATCGACCTCGTCGTCGAGCCGCAAGGCTCGAGCGGATACAAAGCCATCGACCAGAAGATCATCGACGACGCGGATGCCGTGATCTTCGCCGTCGATGTCGATGTCCGCGAACCCCAGCGCTTCGCCGGCAAGCCCGTCGTCCGCGCCGGCGTCAAGCGCGGCATCGAGCAGCCGGCCCAACTGGTCGCGGAAGCCATCGCCGCCGCGAAGAACCCGAACGCGACCCGCGTCAGCGGCTCCGCCGCCGGCCCTTCCGACACGGCCGGGGCGACCGGGGCATCACTCGGTGGCAGCATCAAGCGGTCGTTGCTCACGGGTGTGAGCTACATGATCCCGTTCGTCGCCGGTGGTGGTCTGCTGATTGCTCTCGGCTTCCTGCTCGGCGGCTACGAGATCGCCTTCACCGTCGACGACATCCTGGGCTCATCCACGATCTGGAATCTCGGCGATACGTCGCTCATCGTCTACCTCGGCGCGGTGCTGTTCAAGATCGGTTCGCTCTCGTTCAGCTTCCTCGTGCCCGCGCTCGCGGGATACATCGCCTACGGTCTCGCCGACCGCCCGGGTATCGCACCCGGCTTCGTGGCGGGTGCCGTGGCCGGCTTCATGAACGCCGGGTTCCTCGGCGGCATCGTCGGTGGTCTGTTGGCCGGTATCGCGGCGCGGTGGCTCAACTCGCTCGACGTCCCGCGCTGGCTGCGCGGTCTCATGCCGGTCGTGATCATCCCGCTGCTCGCATCGATCTTCGCCTCCGGGCTCCTGCTGTTGGTGCTCGGTGGTCCGATCGCGTGGCTGATGACCGTGCTGAACGACTGGCTCTCCAGCTTGACCGGTGTCGGCGTCATCATCCTCGGTGTCGTGCTCGGGCTCATGATGTGCTTCGACCTCGGCGGCCCGGTCAACAAGGTTGCGTACGGCTTCGCCACCGCGAACCTCGCCGCCGGCATCGCCGGAGATGAGCGATACCTGCAGATCATGGCGGCGGTCATGGCCGCCGGAATGGTCCCGCCGCTCGCGATGGCCCTGGCATCCACGATTCTCGGGCGAGGATTGTTCACCGAACCCGAGCGGGAAAACGGCAAGGCCGCGTGGTTGCTCGGCGCGGCCTTCATCACCGAGGGGGCGATTCCGTTCGCCGCCGCCGACGTCCTCCGCGTCATCCCGGCGATGATGCTCGGCGGCGCCGTCACCGGTGCGCTCTCGATGGCGTTCGCGGTCACCAGCAAGGCGCCCCACGGCGGTGTGTTCGTGTTCTTCGCTATCGACGGCTTCTGGTTGTGGTTGATCGCGATTGCAGCGGGCGCGGTCGTCTCGGCCTTCACCGTGGTCGCCTTGAAGCGGTTCGCCCGTCGAGGTGGTGCCGCCGACGACGGTACTTCCGGCGCCGAAACGGTACCGTCGGTCGCCGTCACGGCATAGTCTCGAAAGACACGATCTAGGAGGATCCCATGGCAGAACGCCAGGCCACAGTCGCCAGTAGCTCGGGGCTGCACGCCCGCCCCGCGAAGCTTTTCGTGCAGGCCGTTCAGCAGACCGGTGTGCCCGTCACGATCGCCGTCGAAGGCGGACCCGATCAGAACGCCGGCAGCATCCTGACCCTGATGGGTCTGGGCGCGACGCAAGGCACGGTCGTCACGCTCAAGGCCGAGGGCGAGGGTGCCGACGCGGCGCTCGATACCCTCGTCGCGTTCCTCGAGACGGACCACGACGCGTAAGGCTGTTTCCTCGCAGAACGACAGATGCCGTATCCCGCGCACAGCGCTCGGGATGCGGCATCCGCGTGTGCGCTACAGGTCGGTGCTCTCACCCGGTTCGAGGGCGACGAACTCGCCACCGCCCTGCTCGACGGCCCAGCGGAGCCGGGCGCGGCCCATGTCCAGGCCGACCCGCGACAGGGTCATGTCGTGAGTCGCGAAGGCGCGCCGCGGGGCGACAGCGAGAACGAAGTCCATCGCCTCGCCGATTTTCAACCACGGTGCGCCGACCGGTGCCGCCAGGAGATCGATCTTCGACGAGCCGGGTAGCGCATACGAGTCCCCCGGGTAGTAGAAGGTCTCGTTGACGAGGACGCCGACGTTGTCGACGACGGGAATCGATTCGTGGATGACGTTGTGACGCCCGCCGAAGAAGCTCAGGGTGAAGGGTCCGGCGGTGACGGTCTCGCCCGGTGCGACGAGGTGGATCTCCTCACCCGCGGCCGCGGCCGCCACACCCGCCGGCGCATACACCGGCACCTCGGGGAACTGCTGGCGGATACGTGAAAGATGCTCGGCGGTCCAATGATCTGGATGCTCGTGCGTGAGCACCACGGCCACCACATGGCGAAGATCAGCAAGGGGGAGCGTGAACGAACCGGGATCGATCAGCAGGGTCCGATTCTCCAGCTCGAGGCGGAGGCAGGCATGTTCGTGCTTTGTGACGCGCATGCGATCCAGTCAACGCCGCCGCGCGTCAGTCGGCAAGGATCGGCGGCGATTTTGCTGAGACCGGAGGAGCATGGCATAATCGAACGGTTGCCTTCGGAGCTTTCGAAGGAAATGGCCCCATCGTATAGCGGCCTAGTACGCTGCCCTCTCACGGCGGTAACGCGGGTTCGAATCCCGCTGGGGTCACAACACGAAGAAGCCTCGACCGAATGGTCGGGGCTTCTTCCGTATCCGGAATGTACGCAGGGGCAAGGGAGACCGCATGGCATCCCGGAGAAACGCGCAGATTGATGTCATCGTCGTGGGCGCCGGCCCCAACGGCCTCGCGGCGGCGGTCACGGCGGCGCGCGCCGGTCTGCGCGTGCGGGTGTACGAGCGGGCTGGGTGGCCCGGCGGCGGTGCAGCGACGCGGGAGCTGACGCTCCCGGGGTTTCACCACGATGTCGGAGCCGCAATCCATCCGTTGGCGTTCGCATCCCACTTCTTCCGCGAGTTCGGTCTCCGCGATCGTGTGCGCTTCGTCACGCCCGACGTGTCGTTCGCACAACCCCTCGTTCCCGGCCACTCCGCGATCGCGTACCTCGACGTGGAGCGGACCGCCGACCGGCTCGGCCGCGATGGTGCCACGTATGCGCGGCTGCTCCGTCCTCTCGTCGATCGGACAGGCGGGATCGCCGCCCTCACGGGTGGCTCGCTCCTGCGCATTCCCCGGGATCTGGTCGCTGCCGGTGTCTTGGCGGCGCGTGCGCTCGAGCAGGGGAGCCGTGGGTGGGGCCTGCGTTTCCGAGACGCCGCGGCGCCCGCTCTCCTCACCGGCGCGAGCGCGCACACGCTTCTGCCTCAACCGAGTATCGCTGCCGCGGGCGCGGGCCTCGTCTTGACCGCCTACGCACATGCGGAGGGCTGGCCCGTGCCGATCGGTGGCAGCGGCGCCATCATCGCGGCCATGGTCGCCGACCTCGAGGCGCACGGCGGTGAGATCGTGAGCGACCATGAGGTCGCCGACCTCGCCGCGGTTCCACGCGCACGCGCGATTCTGCTCGATGTCACGCCGCGCGCCTTCGTCCGGTTGGCCGGGCCGCTCATGCCGGCCCGGTATCGGCAGGCGATGGAGCGGTTCCGCTACGGCGCGGGAGTCGCCAAAGTCGACTTCGCCCTCGGCGAGCCGGTGCCCTGGGCCGACGCCGACCTCCGCCGGGCCGGCACAGTTCATCTGGGCGGCACGCGCGCAGAGATGGTCGCCGCGGAGCGGGAGGTTCTGCGAGGCGGGCATCCGGAGCGCCCGTACGTCCTGGTGGCGCAACCATCGGCGTTCGATCCGACGCGTGCTCCCGCCGGCCGGCACACCCTGTGGTCCTACACGCATGTCCCCGCGGGAAGCCCCGTGGACCGCAGGGAGGCGGTCATCAATCAGATCGAGCGATTCGCTCCAGGTTTCCGCGACACGGTCCTCGCGGTGTCGTCGCGCACGGCGGTCGGGATGGAGCAGGTCAATCCGAACCACATCGGAGGAGACATATCCAGCGGCGCACCGACGCTCGGCCAGCTGTTCGCACGGCCTGTCGTGCGCACCGACCCGTGGCGCACGCCGATTCCCGGCGTGTATCTGGCGTCGGCCTCGACCGCCCCGGGGCCGGGCGTGCACGGTCTCGCCGGGTGGCACGCCGCGCAGAGCGCCCTGCGGAACGAGTTCGGCATCCGTACGTCCCCCGACCTTTCGCCGACGGCCGCAACACGGTAGCCGATCACTCCTCGGCAGGTGACGAGCTCGCGCTCCGCGATCGCCGTCGGCGCACGGCGCGACGCACCGCCCAGATGAGGCTGCCGGCGAGCGCCGCTACGGCGAGCCAGGGGAGGAGGAAACCGATCGCGATGACGATCCCGTTCACCGTCGCGACAAGTCCCGACCAGCCGGCCGTGACCCCGTCGCCGAAACCGGCGGGGTCGGCCACAACGACCGGTGTCGGTTCGGTGAGCGTGATCATCGCACTCGACATGTCGACCTGACCCTCGAGCCACGTCAGCTGCTGACGCAGCGAGTCGAGCTCCGATTGGCGCTGCGAGAGAGCCGACTCCGCCGCGATCAGGTCGGCGGTCGACGCGCTCTGCGCCATGAGCTCGGTGAGTCGGGCGACCGACGCTTCCAGTGCCGCGACGCGTGCGCGAAGGTCGACAGCTTCCGTCGTGACATCCCGTCGGTCGATCTGCGACGAGGTGACCGTTCCGAGGTCGGTCAAGCCCGACAGTGTTGTGGCGAGCTGATCCGACGGCACGCGCACGGTGATCCATGTGCCCGTCGGCATCGGCGCGTAGATGTCCGTGGAGACTGCGGGGTCCATCGGTGCCGACGAGCCGATGCTCATCGTTTCGACATACCCACCGGCCAGGACAGCCGCCTCACCGATCGACGCGGCTGCAGAGGGCGCATCGTCGACCTCGACGGTCGCGGAAGCGGAAACGGCGATTTCTCGTTCCGCGCCGCCGGCCTCCGTCCCGGCCATATCGCCCGAGCTTTCGGCGATATCGGTGAGTGACGACCCGCCCATCTGGGGTGCGGATGCCGGTGCGACGGCCGCCGAGTGAGCCGAGCCCGCAGCTCCGGTCGATCCCTGGATGCCTGAGAGCACGAGCGGTGCGATCACGGCGGCGACAGCGATCACGGCGGCCGCCGCAGCCCCGCCCATCCACCATCGTCCGCGACGGACGGCGCGCACGCGTGCACGTTCGATGCGGGCACGCTCCTCGCCCCGTTCGTCGGCGATCCGTGCGAAGACGGCCGTCTCCATCTCTTCGACACGTGCATCGCTCAACGCGGGTAGTGTCACCTCGTCGGTGTTCATGTCCCCTCCGGTTCGATTGTGTTCCGCAGTTGCGTGCGGATGCGGGACAGACGATTGCGGACGACGCCGTGGCTCACGCCGAGCTGATCGGCCGCGGCTTGATAGGCGTACCCCTCGGCAGCGCACAGCCGGAAGATCTGCTGGTCGAGCACGCCGAGCGATCCCACCTCGTGAAGAATCCGTTCCACCAGGACCGCGTCGATCACCTGCGCTTCGATGTCCACGGCCGCGGGAATGGCCTCTTCCACCGCTGTGGTCAGATGGGCGCGGTCGCGCTGTTGACGCCGGATGCGGTTGGCGCACTGGAAGCGGCAGATCGTGACGAGCCAGGGGAGCAGGGAGTCGCTGACGAGATCGAGCTCCGGCAGTTTGCGCCACGCGGCCAGGAACGTCTCCTGCGCCACGTCCTCGGCATCCGTGTGTGATCCGAGGAGCCCGTGTGCCAGCCAGAAGACCGGGCGCACGTAGGCGCGGTACAGCTGGCGGAAGGCATGCTCGCTGCCCGCCGCCGCTGCGGCGACCAGTTCTGCATCGCCCTGCGTCGCCGTGTCTCTCATCGTGTCCTTGTCGTCCGGGGAGAATCATCCTCCCTGTGAGAAGAGTGTCGACTGGATGGTGATCGTCTCAGATGGACGGTACCGCCTGATGGGGACTGTATTCTTGTGCGAGCGAGAGGGAGTATCCCGACCTCGCGCATCCGTCAGTACGGGCCTTGCAGTCGAGGCTCCGGGTGCGCGCCGCATTCTGCGGGGGAGAGACTTTCGACGATTCGTCCATCCCTCCGAAAGGCCCGCATGGAGCTTCCTATCTGGTTTGAGATCGGCTCGCTCGTCGTGCTGACGCTCATCCTCGTCGCCGACCTGTTGCTGATCCTCAAGCGTCCGCACATCCCCTCCACCCGTGAATCGACTCTGTGGGTCGTGTTCTATGTCGCGCTGGCGCTGATCTTCGCCGGCCTGATGTGGTACTTCGCGGGTGGTGAGTACGCGGGCCAGTTCGTCGCGGGCTGGTTGACGGAGTACAGCCTGTCGATCGACAACCTGTTCGTCTTCGTGCTGATCATGAGCCAGTTCTCGGTTCCGCGCCGCTATCAGCAGGAGGTTCTGATGGTGGGCATCATCATCGCGCTGATCCTGCGTGGCCTCTTCATCCTCGCCGGCGCCGCGATCATCGAGCAGTTCAGCTGGGTCTTCTACATCTTCGGTGCATTCCTGGTCTTCACCGCGTGGCGCCAGGCGTTCCCCGGCGGCGATCACGACTCCGACGTGAAGCAGGAGAGCTTCATCGTCCGCCTGCTGCGCCGCACGGTCGACATTTCCGACGAGTACGACGGTGCGAAGGTGCGCACCGTGGTGAACGGCAAGAAGATGTTCACCCCGATGATCATCGTGTTCGCCGCGATCGGCATGACCGACCTGCTGTTCGCGCTCGACTCGATCCCCGCGATCTTCGGCATCACCCAGAGTCCGTTCATCGTCTTCACGGCGAACCTGTTCGCGCTGATGGGGCTCCGCCAGCTGTACTTCCTTCTGGGCGACCTGCTCGACCGCCTCAAGTACCTGCACTACGGCATCGCATTCATTCTCGCCTTCATCGGTGTCAAGCTCGTCTTCCACGCGATGCACGAGAACGAACTGCCGTTCATCAACGGCGGCGAGCACATCGAATGGGCTCCGGAGATCTCCACCTGGATGTCGCTCGGCGTCATCATCGCGTCCATGGTCGTCGCGACCGTCGCGAGCCTCATCGCGTCGTCGCGCGAGCGGAAGGCCGCTCCGGTCACCGCCGGACGGATCGACGCCGAGGCCGCGCCGGAGAAGACACCGGTCACGGCAGCCGAGAAGGTCGCTGACGAGAAGGGCACGCCGCCGACCGTCGAACAGCCCCCGACCGATCCGCGCTGAACCGACGTCGTCCTGCGTGATCCGACCCGCCCCCGCGCGGGTCACGATCACCGCAGAATGCCGCGAACTCCGCATCCGATGGCGCCATCGAGTGCGGAGTTCGCGCATTTCTGCGGAGATCGCGCAGGTCCGAAGAGCGCGGCGCCTCGTGGAGGCACCGCACGGGTGTCCGCGCCGCGGTGGTAATGTGACGTTCGTGCGGATCGCTCGACTTCTCCTTAGCGGCCGCGACGAGATCTCGCTCTGAGCCCACTCTCGTCGCGGAGTCCTTCGCGGGCACATCCGACGTCGACAAGAACGAGACATCATGAGCACTCCCATTTCCGAGCATCCCCGCACCCTGGCCGAAAAGGTCTGGGATGACCACCTCGTCGTCAAGGGCGAAGACGGTCAGCCCGACCTCATCTACATCGACCTCCACCTGGTCCACGAGGTCACGAGCCCCCAGGCGTTCGATGGTCTCCGCGCGGAGGGTCGCCCCCTGCGCCGCGTGGATCTGACGATCGCGACCGAGGACCACAACACGCCCACCCTGGCAATCGACAAGCCGATCGCCGACCTCACCAGTCGCACCCAGATCGAGACGCTGCGGCGCAACGCGGAGGAGTTCGGCGTGCGCCTGCACTCGCTGGGCGACAAGGAGCAGGGGATCGTGCACGTCGTCGGTCCCCAGCTGGGTCTCACCATGCCCGGCATCACGGTGGTGTGCGGCGACTCGCACACGTCGACGCACGGCGCGTTCGGAGCGATGGCCTTCGGGATCGGGACGAGCGAGGTCGAGCATGTCATGGCGACCCAGACGCTGCCGCTCAAGCCCTTCAAGACGATGGCGATCACGGTCGAGGGCGAGCTCGCGCCCGGCGTGAGCGCGAAAGACATCATCCTCGCGATCATCGCGAAGATCGGGGCGAACGGCGGTCAGGGCTACGTGCTCGAGTTCCGCGGCTCCGCCATCCGGTCCCTCTCGATGGAGGGCCGCATGACGATCTGCAATATGGCGATCGAAGCGGGCGCTCGCGCCGGCATGATCGCTCCTGATGAGACGACGTTCGCGTACGTCAAGGACAAGCCGCACGCTCCGCAGGGCGCGGACTGGGACGAGGCGGTCGCCTATTGGCGGACCCTGCCGTCCGATGACGGCGCGGTGTACGACGCCGAGGTGTTCCTGGATGCCGCGGAGCTCGAGCCGTTCGTGACGTGGGGGACCAACCCCGGTCAGGGCGTGTCGCTGAGTGACGTCGTCCCCGACCCGGCATCCTTCGCCGATCCCAACGAGCGCGCTGCCGCGGAGCGGGCCCTCGCCTACATGGACCTGACTGCCGGAACGCCACTGAAAGACGTGCCGGTGGATGCCGTGTTCATGGGTTCGTGCACGAACAGCCGCATCGAGGACCTTCGTCAGTTCGCATCGATCGTCCAAGGTCGCACGAAGGCCGACGGCGTTCGCGTCATGGTCGTCCCCGGCTCCGCACGCGTGCGCCTGGAAGCCGAAGCCGAGGGCCTGGACAAGGTGTTCACCGACTTCGGTGCCGAGTGGCGTTTCGCGGGGTGCTCGATGTGTCTCGGGATGAACCCCGATCAGCTCGCACCCGGTGAGCGGTGCGCGTCGACGAGCAACCGGAACTTCGAGGGGCGTCAAGGCAAGGGCGGCCGCACGCATCTCGTGTCACCGCTCGTCGCTGCCGCGACGGCCGTTCTGGGCCACCTGGCCAGCCCGAGCGATGTGCCTGCGATCCAGCGAGTGGAGGCTTGACATGGAGAAGTTCCACACCCACACCGGGATTGCCGCGCCGTTGACACGTTCGGCGGTCGACACGGATCAGATCATCCCGGCCGTCTACCTCAAGCGGGTCACGAAGACCGGCTTCGACGATGCGTTGTTCGCGAACTGGCGTCAGGATCCCGAGTTCATCCTCAATCAGCCTGCCTATCAGGGCGCGTCGATCTTGGTCGCCGGGCCCGACTTCGGCACCGGCTCCAGCCGCGAGCACGCCGTTTGGGCGCTCCGCGACTTCGGTTTCCACGTCGTGCTGAGTCCGAAGTTCGCCGACATCTTCCGTGGCAACGCCGGAAAACAGGGACTCGTCACGGGCGTCGTGGCCGAGGCCGACATCGAGGCGATCTGGGCAGCGATCCAGGCGCAACCGGGTGTGGCGATGACCGTCGATCTGCAGGAGCGCACCGCCGTCATCGGCGATCTCCGGGTCGGTTTCGAGATCGACGATTACACTAGGTGGCGGCTCCTCGAAGGGCTCGATGACATCGGGCTCACTCTGCGCAACGAAGACAAGATCGCGCAGTTCGAGGCGCGCCGTGAGGCGTGGCGACCACGGACGATCCCCGTTCCGTAGCCCGAAGCACGCCCCACACCGCGGGGCGTCGCTGGCTGCATCCTCGAGTAACAAGTGAGGTTCCCTCGATGAATACCCTTCTCAGCGAGTCGGCATCGCCCCAGCCCGGCTCGGGCGGCAACGTGTCGCCCGGTCAAGCGCTCACGATCCGTGGCGGGCGTCCGCTCACCGGGCGTGTCGAGGTCAAGGGCGCGAAGAACCTCGCCACCAAGGCGATGGTCGCCGCACTCCTCGGCGGTACCGAGAGTGTGTTGCGCGATGTCCCCGACATCAGCGACGTGCACGTCGTGCGCTCGTTGCTCGAGGTGCACGGTGTGACGGTCGAAGACGACGGCGAGGGTGTGCTGCGGCTCGACCCGAGCGGCGCCGTGTCGGCGCACTTCGAGGAAATCGACGCGCACGCGGGGGCTTCCCGCATCCCGATCCTGTTCTGCGGACCGTTGCTGCACCTTCTGGGTCAGGCCTTCATCCCCGACCTCGGTGGATGCCGGATCGGCGATCGCCCGATCGACTTCCACCTCGATGCGCTGCGTGCGTTCGGCGCGAACGTCGAGAAGCTCCCGAGCGGCATTCGCCTCTCCGCGCCGGCCGAGGGACTGACCGGGGCCGACATCGAGCTCCCGTACCCGAGCGTCGGCGCGACCGAACAGGTCCTGCTCACGGCCGTCCGCGCGAAGGGCACGACGGAACTGCGCAACGCCGCGATCGAGCCCGAGATCATGGACCTCATCGCCGTTTTGCAGAAAATGGGCGCGATCATCTCCTACGAGCCCAACCGGGTCATCTTCATCGAGGGGGTCGATTCGCTCCGCGGCTACGACCATCGGTGCATCTTCGACCGTAACGAAGCCGCATCCTGGGCCTGCGCGGCGCTCGCCACCGACGGCGACATTTTCGTCGGGGGCGCGAAGCAGCAGGAGATGCTCACCTTTCTCAACGTCTTCCGCAAAGCCGGTGGCGACTTCGACATCGCGGAGGACGGCATCCGCTTCCGTCGGGGTGGCCCGCTCAAGCCGGTCGTCGTCGAGACCGATGTGCACCCCGGATTCATGACGGACTGGCAGCAGCCGCTGATCGTCGCGCTCACGCAGGCCGAGGGCACCTCGATCGTCCACGAGACGGTGTACGAGAACCGCTTGGGCTTCACGCGAGCGCTCGTCCAGATGGGCGCCGACATCGTCGTGCACCCGGAGGGCATCGCGAGCGCCGATCGTCGCGTGCCGCGCCGCGAACTCGAGCAGGCCGCCGTCATCAACGGCCCGACGCCTCTGCACGGCGCCGATGTCGTCGTTCCCGATCTCCGCGGAGGGTACTCCTACGTGATCGCCGCACTGACGGCGGAAGGCACCTCCACGGTGCGCAACGTCGACATCATCCGCCGCGGATACGAGAAGTTCCTCGACAAGCTGACCGACGTCGGCGCCGACTTCGACGTCGTCGGGTGACCGGAGTGTCGAAGTCTCCACGCCGACAGATCTCGCCCGAGAAGTCCCGGCCGACGATGTTCTGGCCACTCGCGGCGGTCGTCGTCCCGGTGACGGGCTGGTTCGCGAAGATCGAGATCACGGGCGCGGAACACCTTCCCGTCGAAGGACCGTATGTCCTGGCCCCCAACCACTACAGCGAGTTCGACCCGCTGATCATCGCCGTCGCAACGTGGCGGCTGGGGCGCGCGCCCCGGTTCATGGCAAAAGAAAGCCTGTTCCGCGTCCCGGTCCTGGGATGGGCGTTGCGCGCCACGGGCATGGTCCCGGTCGCACGGTCATCCTCGGCCGCGGCGGCGAAGCAGACTCTCAAGCAGTCCGAATCTCTCGTGGAGCACGGGCGCGGGGTCATCGTCTACCCCGAGGGCACGCTCACCCGGGACCCCGACATGTGGCCGATGCGCGGGAAGACCGGCGCCGTGCGCCTGGCGGTCGCCGGCGACATCCCGGTGATCCCGGTCGCGACGTGGGGCGTCGATCGGATCATGCCCCGCTACGGCAAGCTGCGCTTCTGGCCGCCCCGAAAGCGCGTGCAGGTGCGTCTCGGCCCCGCGAGCGATCTGTCCACCTTCCGGGGAACGACGGGACCGGCGAAACTCGTGGCCGCGACCGACGTCGTCATGGCGGACGTGTCGGCTCTGCTCGGCGAACTGCGCGGGCTCACCCCACCGGCCGAGCGATGGAATCCGTCTGCGCACGGACAGAAGGAAACGGGTCGCCTTGAACCGTAGAGCCGATTCCGCGCTGCCGCGGGTCGCTGTCATCGGTGCCGGAAGCTGGGGCACGACATTCGGCAAGGTGCTCGCCGACGGTGGCGCACACGTCGTGATGTGGGCGCGCCGCGCCGAGCTCGCCCAGGAGATCCAGGAAGGCAAGCGCAACAGCGAGTACCTTCCGGGAATCAACCTCCCACGCACGATGTCGGCGACGACGCACCTGTCCGAAGCGCTCGACGGTGCCAGCCAGATCTATCTGGCGATCTCCAGCCAAGCCCTCAGGCAGAATCTCAAGGCGGTACGGCCCCTCGTCGCCCAGTCGGACGCGCCGATCATTTCGCTCATGAAGGGCGTGGAGAAGCGCACCGGCCTGCGGATGAGTCAGGTCATCGAGCAAGAACTGCACTGCGATCCCGCACGCATCGCGGTCGCGTCCGGCCCCAACCTCGCGCTCGAGATCGCCCGTGAGCAGCCGACGGCGGCCGTCATCTCCTCGACGAGCCGGGAGACGGCCGAAGCCGTCGCACTCCGTTCCCGGAACGCGTACTTCCGGACGTTCGTCAACACCGATGTCATCGGTACCGAGTTCGGCGGCGTGCTGAAGAACCTCATCGCCGTCGCGATCGGCATCGTCGACGGGGTCGGGTACGGCGAGAACACGAAAGCATCCATCATCACGCGCGGCCTCGTCGAGATGACCGACTTCGCGGTCGCCCAAGGCGCGCAGCCCGAAACCCTCCAGGGACTCGCCGGGCTCGGCGACCTGATCGCGACCTGCCAATCGCCGCTCAGTCGCAACAACACGGCCGGGCGTCTGCTCGGGCAGGGCTACAGCTTCCAGGATGTCGTCAAGCAGATGAACCAGACGGCAGAGGGTCTGGCATCCGTCGCGCCGATCCTGCAGCTCGCGCGCGAGGCGGGGGTGCATATGCCCATCGTCGAGCAGGTGAAGATGGTGCTGGACGGCACGATGAATCCGCGTGACATCGCACCGCACCTGACGACGGACGACAAGCCCAAGGGCGAGAGGACCCAGAATGGACAAGATGGCGGTGGCGGTGCTCTTCGGCGGTCGCTCCAGCGAACACTCGATCAGTTCCGCAACGGCCGGGGGCGTACTGCGCGCGATTGATCGCGAGCGGTTCGACGTGATCCCGATCGGGATCACCCGTGACGGAGCCTTCATTCTGGAGGACGACGATCCGGACAAGTTCGCGTTGGCCCCCGGACACCTGCCGGAAGTGAGCGACAACGACACCCGGATCATCTGGCCTGACTCGGCGCGTTCACGGGAGATCAAGGTCGCGGACGCCGACGGCGTGCGCTCCCTGGGAGACATCGACGTGGTCTTCCCGATCTTGCACGGCCGCTTCGGCGAGGACGGCACGATCCAGGGTTTCCTGGAGCTGCTGGACCTTCCCTATGTCGGAGCCGGGCTGCTGATGTCCGCAATCGGGATGGACAAGCACACGACCAAGAGCATCCTGCGCTCGGCGGGGGTTCCGGTCGTCCCCTGGGTCACCGTGACGCAGCGCGGCCTCGGCCGTGACCGCGAGTTGTGGGAGCGCCGCATCCGCGCGCTCGGGCTGCCGGTCTTCGTCAAGCCCGCGCGCGCCGGATCGAGTGTCGGTGTCTCGAAAGTCTCGGACTGGAGTGAGCTCGACGCCGCGCTGGCGACCGCATTCGCCGAAGACCGGACGGTGCTGGTCGAGCAGGCGGTGACCGGACGCGAGGTCGAGTGCGGCGTGCTCGCCGGGCGCGACGGGGGAGCCCCCCGGGTCAGCGTGGCGGGCGAGATCGTGATCACGGGACGTGACTTCTACGATTTCGACGCGAAGTATCAGGGTGCCGCCGGCATCGACCTCGTGTGCCCCGCGGACCTCGGCGACGGCGAACTCGCGGAGATGCAACGCATCGCGGCACGCGCGTTCGAGGCTGTCGGCGGCGAAGGCCTCGCCCGCGTCGACTTCTTCTTCACCGGCACGGAATTCTTCGTCAACGAGGTCAACACGATGCCGGGCTTCACTCCGATCTCGATGTTCCCGACGTGCTGGATCGCCTCCGGTATGACGTACGAAGAGCTCCTCAGCGAGTTGATCGATCTCGCGGAAGTGCGCTGACTCCCCGTCAGCTCGTGGGGCGCTCCGTGCAGATGCTGCCGTCCGCGGGAAGCTGCTGCACGGCCGTTCCGAGAGCATCCAGCACGGTCCGGGCACTCACCACGTCGTAGTCCAGGTAGACCTCGACCGCGGGGGTGCGCCCGAAGCTCGTGAACCGATAGTTCGGCGCCTCGGAGTTGTCGATGAGCCAGTCGACACCACCCGCGCTCTGGCACGGGAGAGTGGAGGGCCCGGGGGCGGCCACGCCGCACGTCAGGAGCACCGTCGTCGGTGTTCCCCAGGCACCCGTGGCCTGTGCGTCCGTCCACCGGCGCAACTGGCCGTCGACGCTGTCCGGGAGCCTGACCGTCACGGCCGCGCAACCCGGATCATTCGACTCGGATGCCGGCGTCATCGCGACGGTCGTGCTGCAGCCGGTGAGACTCGCCGCGAGGACGGCGGCGGCCAGGAGGGGCACGGAGGCGCGCAGTCGGAACACCTGTCCAGGCTACCGTGGAGGCATGGAGACCGAGCGCGAGCAGACCGTGGGTGACCTGTCCGAGCGGGCGCTCCTGGCCCGCATCCTCGCCGCCGTCGGCGATGCATCGCAAGCGGAGGTCGGTCCCGGTGACGATGCCGCCGTCCTCGCGGTCCCGGACGGTCGGGTCGTCCTGACGACGGACACGCTCGTGCACGGTCCGGACTTCCGCCTGGCCTGGTCGACGGGATATGACCTGGGGGTCAAGGCCGCAGCCGTGAACCTCGCCGATGTCGCCGCGATGGGCGCGCGGCCGACGGCCTTGCTCGTCGCGCTCGCACTGCCCGATGCGCTCCCCGTCGCCTTCGTCGACGAGCTCGCCCGCGGGCTCCGGGCGGCGTGCGACCGGCTCGCGCCGGGGTGCGCCATCGAGGGCGGCGATCTGACGGCCTCCGACACGCTCACGATCGCGGTGACCGCGGTGGGCGTGTTGGACGGCTTGGCGCCGGTGTTGCGCTCGGGGGCGCGCCCCGGCGACGTCGTCGCCGTCGCGGGTGAGCTCGGTGCGGCGGCGCGAGGTCTCGCGATCCTGTTCGACCGCTTCCGGACGCCTGACGGGACTCCGCTGGCGGTGGATGCGGCTTTGCTCGACGCGACGGAGCGCGCGGACCTCGACGCCCAGCTGCGCCCGAACCCACCGATCGGCCTGGGACCGGTCGCTGCGCGCGCCGGCGCGAGCGCACTCATGGATGTCTCGGACGGCCTTCTGCTCGATGCGACGCGCATGGCGGAGGCCTCGCATGTCACGATCGCGTTCGACGGACCGTTGGATGATCATGCGTTGCGCGGCGGCGAAGACCACGCGCTGTTGGCGTGCTTCCCGCCGACCGTGCGAATCCCCGACGGGTTCGTCCGGCTCGGTGTGGTGGCGGGTCCCGGAGATGCCGCCGTCACCGTGGGGGGCATCCCGGCTTCCGGGCGCGGTGGCTGGGATCCCTACCGCGACTGGGACGCGCACCGGGGCTGAGTCAGTCGGCGAACGCCCACCAGAGTGTCGTGTCGCCGTAGGTCTTCGACCGCTCGATCGTGAGCCCGGGGGGCATCACGGGCTCGGGAGACCGCGATGACCGTTCGATGATCACGGCGGCGCCCGCGCGCAATCGCGGACGCAGGAGCGTAAGCGTCGCGGCGATGTCGCTGTCCGAGATGTCGTAGGGCGGATCCAGGAAGACCAGATCGAACCCGATCGTCGTGCTTCGCAGGAACGCATCGGCACTCGTCCGATGTACGCGGATTGTGGCATCCGGTACCGCACGGCCCACGGCGCGCGCGTTGCGGTCGGCCACGCCAGCAGCTCGTGGCGACTTCTCCACGAGGTCGGCCTGCACCGCACCGCGGCTGACCGCCTCGAGCGCGAGCGCACCGGATCCTGCGTAGAGATCGAGGACGCCGGCATCCTGAATCAGGTCCGCGGACTCCAGGGCGCCGAACAGTGACTCGCGCACGCGGTCGCTCGTCGGGCGCGTCCCGGCATCCGGAACGACGAGAGTCAACGACCCGGCACGCCCGGCAATGATCCTGGTCACGGCCGTGCAGTGCTCTCGTCGCGGAGGCGCGGCTCCGTGCGCAGGTGGGGACTCAGGCCCGCCTTGTCGGCGTAGAAGGCGCGGATGCGGTCCATATCGCCCGCGACGTCTCCGGTCAGTTCGATCGTCGGCCCCAGACCGCTCGTCATCGTCGTGCGATCCACGTAGCCGAGGGTGACCGGCATGCCGGTCTCTCGGGCGATCCGGTAGAAGCCGCTCTTCCAGTGCGTGTTGCCTCCGCGGGTGCCGTCCGGGGTCACGACGAGCCCGAAGACGTCGCCCGCGTGGACGCCCGCGACGACCTCGGAGACAACCTGTCCGGCGTCCGCGCGATCCACCGCGATCCCGCCGAGTCCGCGCATGATCGGTCCGCGCCACCCGGCGAAGAGGCTCTCCTTTCCGAGCCAGCGGATGGGGATCCCCAACCGCCACGAGATCGCGAGCATCAGCACGAAGTCCCAGTTCGACGTGTGGGGTGCGCCGATGAGGATCGTGGGGCGCGTGGGGGCCGGCTCGGTGCGCAGCTGCCAGCGACTGAGGGCCCAGTACACACGGGCGAGAGTTCGGCGGATCACCTTGTCACCCTACGTCCCTAGACTCGTCACATGCCCGCCGTGACCCTGGAGACACGCCTGGAGGGTGTCGTGGGCGGCAAGACCGCGACCGCTCTGTCGCGGGCCTTCGGCATGGCGACCGTCGGCGACCTGGTCGACCACTACCCGCGCCGCTACGCGAGACGGGGCGAGTTGACCCCGATCGCCTCGCTGCCGCTGGGGGAGCAGGTCACGATCGTCGCCGAGGTCCGCAGCGTCTCGACCCGACCGATGCGTCAGCGCAAAGGCATGCTGCTGGAAGTCGTCATCAGCGATGGAGCGGGAGTGCTCAGTCTCACGTTCTTCAATCAGCCGTGGCGCCAGAACGAACTGGTCGTCGGTCGGCAGGGCATCTTCTCCGGCAAGGTCGGCGCGTTCAAGGGACACCTGCAGTTCGCGCATCCCGACTACCAGCTCTTCGATGATGAGGATGCTGCCCGACTCACCGCCGTCGCGCACCAGAACGAGCCGATTCCGATCTATCCGGCCACCAGCACCGTCACCAGTTGGCAGATCGCCCAGACGATGAAAGTCGTCCTCGACGTGCTCGGAGAGGTCCCCGATCCGCTCCCGGACGAGTTCCGCCGTGCGCACGGTCTGTTGGATGCCCGCACCGCGATCGAGCGAATTCACCGCCCTGATCTTCCCGAGCAGATCGAGCCGGCCCGCGACACCCTGCGCATGCACGAAGCCTTCGTTCTGCAAGCGGCCCTCCTGCAGCAGCGCCAATTCGTGCGCGCGATGGCGGCGACCAGCCGTCCCGCGGGCGATGTCCTGGCCCGGTTCGACGCCGCACTGCCGTTCGCATTGACGCCCGATCAGGCGGTCGTCGGAGAGCGCGTCGCGGCCGATCTCGAGGGGGAGTGGCCGATGAACCGCCTCGTGCAGGGCGAGGTGGGATCGGGGAAGACCCTCGTTGCGCTCCGCGCGATGCTGCAGGTCGCGCAGTCCGGGGGGCAGAGCGCGCTGATCGCGCCGACGGAAGTGCTCGCGGGCCAGCATCTGCGCTCGATCGCGAGGATGCTGGGACCTCAGCTCGCACCGGAACTCATGCCGACCCTCCTCACCGGTCAGCAGCCCGCCGCGGAGCGACGTAAGGCCGCCCTGCGTGTCGCCGCCGGGCAGGCGCGGATCGTCGTGGGCACCCACGCCCTGTTGAGCGAGTCGACGACATTCGCCGACCTGGGGCTCGTGGTCGTCGACGAACAGCACCGGTTCGGCGTCGAGCAGCGCGAGAGCCTCCGCGCCAAGGGCACCGCACCCCACGTGCTGGTGCTGACGGCGACCCCGATTCCGCGTACCGTGGCGATGACGGTGTTCGGTGATCTCGATGTGTCGACGATCCGCACGCTCCCCGGCGGCCGCGCGGGCATCACGACTCATGTCGCACCGCTTGCGGAGAAGCCCGCGTGGTTCGGGCGAGTGTGGGAGCGTGTCGCCGAAGAAGTCGCCGAAGGCCATCAGGCCTTCATCGTGTGCGCCGCGATCGACGCGGAGGCGACGACGAAGGCGGGGGTCGAACCGGGTCCCGATGCGCCGGTGCTCGAAGGGGAGCAAGAACGTACGCGGTGGGGTGTCGTGCAGGTCCATGCGTTGCTGGCCGATCATCCGGCCTATGCGGGCATCCGCGTCGAAATGCTCCACGGCAAGATGCCGGGTGATCAGAAGGACACCACGATGCAGGCGTTCGCCCGAGGCGAGATCGACGTCCTTGTCGCGACGACCGTCGTCGAGGTCGGCGTCGACGTCGCGAACGCGTCGGCGATGGTGATCCTCGAAGCCGACCGGTTCGGCGTCTCGCAGTTGCATCAGTTGCGAGGACGCGTCGGTCGGGGTGCGGTTCCCGGCATCTGCCTTCTCGTGACCGAAGCGCAGGCAGGCACGCCGGCCCGTTCGCGCGTCGAAGCGGTCGCATCGACCACCGACGGATTCGCGCTGGCCGAAGTCGACCTCGAGCTGCGCGGCGAGGGCGATGTCCTCGGCGACGCGCAGTCGGGTGTTCGCTCGTCGCTGCGCCTGCTCCGCGTCGTCACCGACGCCGATCTCATCGCTGTGGCCCGGGCGGCTGCCGAGCGCGTGCTCTCAGACGACCCGGCGCTCATGAGCCATCCCGGGCTCGCCGCATCCATCAGCCGCCGCGTCGGTCAGCAGGAGCGCGCTGCCCTCGCCAAAAACTAGGATGGACGCATGAGCAACCGCATTGCCGTGGTTCCCGGTTCGTTCGACCCTCCGACACTCGGACACCTCGATGTGATCCGACGCGCGGCGGCGCTCTATGACGAGCTCCACGTGCTGGTCGTGCACAATCCCGGCAAAGAGGCCATGTTGCCCATCGCTCAACGACTCACGCTGTTGGAGCAGTCGATCGCGGAAGAGGGCATCGAAGGCAACGTGGTCGTCGCGTCCTGGAGTATGGGTCTGCTCGTCGACTACGCGGAGGACGTCGGAGCCGGTGTTCTGGTGAAGGGCATCCGCTCGCAAGTCGATGTCGCGTACGAAACGCCGATGGCGATCGTGAACCGTCACCTTGCCCACATCGAGACCGTCTTCCTGCTGCCCGATCCGACGCACGCCCTGGTCTCGAGCTCGCTCGTGCGTCAGGTCGCCGGACTCGGTGGCGATGTGACGCCGTTCGTCCCGGGACCCGTCGCCCGATTCCTTGCGTCAGGCCCTGAGCGCTGAGACGCCCGGAGCGCCGGGCCTTCGCCCAGTCGGCGGACGCTAACATGGCGTAGTGGTCAGAAGAAGGCATGTGAGCGGTCCGTTCATCTATCCCGTGCGAGACATCGTCGGGCATCCGGGGGAGATGCGCGAGTTCGAGAGCACGATCGACGCTCCGGAGAAGTGGGGCGAAGGATTGGTGGCGGTCCGGGAGGGTGAGCCGCTCGACCTTTCGGTGCGCCTGGAGTCGGTGCATGAGGGAATTCTGGTCACGGCCGAGATCGCGACCGAGTATGCCGGAGTCTGCGGTCGGTGCCTCATCGACATCGTCCAGCCGCTGGAAGTCGAGTTTCAGGAACTCTTCGGGTATCCTGGGGAGGAAGTGACGGACTTCGACGTTCAAGACGACCACGTGGATCTTGAAAGTCTGGTCAGGGATTCGATCGTCCTGTCGCTTCCGTTCCAGCCGGTGTGTCAGCCGGATTGCCCCGGCCTTGATCCGGCCACGGGCGACAAGTTGACCGAAACCGCCGAGCCGGAGATCCCGATCGACGAGCGCTGGGCCGCGCTAAAGGCCCTCACCCCAGACCCAGAGGACGAGGCCCCGCGCCACGTCACCTCCAACACAGAGAAGAGCTAGCCATGGCAGGTAACCCCCCGAAGCGGAAGGTCTCCCGCTCCAACACTCGTTCGCGTCGCGCGCAGTGGAAGGCCGAGCCGATCGCGCTCGTCAAGACCGTCGAGAACGGCAAGGTCGTCTACAGCCGCCCGCACCAGGCGAAGGTCGTCACCGACTCGCAGGGCACCGAGCTGTTCCTTGAGTACAAGGGCCGCAAGGTCGCCGACGTCTGATCATCGCGGCACAGCCGTGACGGATATCTCTGCTGAGCACGCGGTGCTCACCGACAAGCTCGGGGTCGACATCGACCCCGAGCTTCTGTCGCTTGCGCTGACACACCGGTCGTACGCGTATGAGAACGGGGGGCTTGCCCACAACGAGCGCCTCGAGTTCCTGGGCGATTCGATCCTCGGTCAGGCGGTCACCGTCCATCTCTTCACAACCCATCCGGGCCTGGATGAGGGCTCCCTGGCGAAGCGCCGCGCGAGCGTCGTGTCCACCGTCGCCCTTGCCGAAGTGGCGCGCACGATCGGGTTGGGCGCGCACATCCGCCTCGGACGTGGCGAAGATCAGACCGGCGGGCGCGACAAGGACTCGATCCTCGCCGACACGATGGAAGCTGTCATCGGTGCAGCGTTCCTTTCAGCGGGAGCAGAAGCGTCCGGCGCGCTCGTGTTGCGTCTCGTCGCGCCGCTCATGGCGGACCCGGAACGGTACGGGGCGGCGATGGATCCGAAGACCAGCCTGCAGGAACGGGCGGCTCAACTGGGCATGTCGCCGCCGGTCTACACCGTGATAGCCGAGGGCCCCGACCACAACCGTATGTTCACGGCGACTGTCGCGGTCAGCGAGGTCGAGCGCTCCGGCGTGGGCTCCAGCAAGAAGCAGGCGGAGATGGCCGCGGCCCTCGCCGTCTGGCACGCTCTGTCTGACCGTGCCTGAACTCCCCGAAGTCGAGGTCGTCCGCGCAGGGCTCGACCCCGCTGTCACGGGGGGCACCGTGACCGGCGTCACGGTGCTCGATCAACGTGCGCTCACGCGGCATCTCGGCGGCGGATCGCATTTCGAAGCGACACTCACGGGTCGCCGATTCGTCGGTGCCGCTCGTCGGGGCAAATTTCTCTGGCTGCCCATCGAGGGGGAGGACGAGTCGCTTCTCGTCCATCTGGGGATGAGCGGTCAGATGCTGCTGCGCGCTCCGGGCGCCGCGAGGGAGCGACACGAACGCATCCGGTTGGACATCGTCCACCCTCTCCACGGAGACCTGGCGATAGTGTTCGCCGATCAACGCACGTTCGGCTCGCTCGCGATCGACGCCCTCGTCGCGACGGCCGACGGAGCGGCGGGGGGATGGGGAACAGACGCGGCGACGGTGCCACAGCAGGTCGCCCATATCGCCCGCGATCCACTCGATCCTGCGTTCGACGAGGATGCCTTCTCGGCGCGAGTGCGGCGAAAGGCATCCGGCATCAAGCGGGTCCTCCTGGATCAGACGGTCACGAGCGGCATCGGCAACATCTATGCCGATGAGGCCCTGTGGGCCGCGCGCATCCACCCGGTGACGCCCGCAGCGTCACTGACGTCGAGTGCAGTCACCCGCATCCTCCTGGAGGTGCGGGCCGTGCTCGAGAAGGCCCTCGCCGAGGGCGGAACCAGTTTCGACGCCCAATACGTCAACGTCAACGGGCAAGCGGGGTACTTCGCTCATTCGCTGAACGCGTACGGCCGGCAGGGCGCGCCGTGCCCGCGCTGCGGGACTCCGATCGTGCGGGAGAGCTTCATGAACCGCGGCTCGCACTACTGCCCGAAGTGCCAGCGGCAGCGGTGAGGGCACGTCCCGTCACAGGCGTCGCTCCCACGCCCCCGCGACGGTGAGGGGAGTGAAACCGATCCGCTCGTTCACGTCGAGCATCGGCCGATTCTCCTCCGCGTTGAACGTGGAGATGAACGGCGACTCGGGTACGAGTTCGCGCCATCGCAGGATGTTCGCGCATTTCACGATCGTTCCCAGTCGGTGGCCGCGGTGTCCACGCACGACGAGCGTCCCCCACTGGGACGTCGGACGGCTCCGGTCGGCGCCGATGCCGAGATCGTTGTAGGCCACGATCCGCCCGCTCGGGAGGTGCTCGACGGCGGCGACGGAAACAGTGAGCCCGGCAGCCGCGATGCGCGCGTCACGCACATCGACTCGCTCCGCATCCCAGGTCTCCTCGGTGATCGTCAGGCCGCCCGCGGGCACGTCGGTGGACATACGAGACAGGACGAACGCGAAGCTCTCCCGCAAGAGGGGCGGAGTGGGAGGGGAGAACGTCACAATGCGGTAGTCGGGCCCGGCGAACCGAATGGCTTCGTCGAGCATGGCCCGCACTCCCTCGTGCGATTCGGTCATATCCAGCCTGCTGTTGCGTTCGACCTGCGCGAGAGTGAAGCCGGCATCCAGGAATAGCCGAGTGTGGTGGTCGATCGGCACGGATCCGAAGCCGGACGGAGACGGCAGGCGCTGGTGATCGGTGTCGATCCGGTGGATCGAGTAGGTCTGCAGCGCCGAGCGCCCGAGTGCACGCGCCTCGTGCTCGAGCCGCTCCAGAAGCTGCCGCTCGATGTGACCGTCGCGGGCGTCGGGGAGGACGGCGACATCGAACTCGATCTCGGTTGCGCCGTCCTCGCACGGTGCGACGAGTTGGAGCGCTCCCACCGGGCGGCCGGAATCATCACGAGCGAGGAACCCGCGGTGCATGCGGTAGCTCTCGTCGTGCCAATCGGGAAGCATCTCCGCAGGCTCCCACCGCAGATGGTCCAGCCCGATGTCGAACATCACGGCCTGATTGAACACGGTGGCCATCTGCACGAAGGGGTGATCGCCGACGTCCAAGAGGTCGGCGGGGACGGGAACCGCGGTGATCTCCACGCTCATTCGAGAACCTTCTTCCACGCGCCCTCGTAGGCCACCGGGACGAACCCGATGGTCTCGTTCACGTCGAGCATGGGCCGGTTCTCCTCGGCGTTGTATGTGACGACCCGGCGAGACCGCGGCGCGAGAGCCGGCCATGCTCGCAGGCCGGCGCACTTGACGAGCATCCCCAGGCGATGTCCCCGGTGCTCCTTGAGGACGAGCGTGTCCTCCTGCGACGTGACCCCCTCCGGGTCGGACTGGATCGTCAGTTCGTTGAAGGCGACGAGGCGGCCCGTCGCGATGTGCTGCGCGGCGGTCACGAGGGCGCGCCCTCCCTCACCCCGCACGAGCATCGCGTCGTGGCGGGCGATGCGGTCGGCGTCCCAGGGCTCCTCATCCCATTCCAGATCGGCGGCGGGAGCGTCGGTGCTCATCCGCGACTTCATCCACGCGTAGTCCTCGACGAACTCTGCCGGGGTCGGGACCTGCCACTGCACGATGCGGTATCCCTCGGCGGCGGACTGCGCCTGGGCGAAGAGCTCTTCCACGTGCGGCAAACCCGTTGTCAGATCGAACTCGCTGCGACGCTCGACCTGCGCGAGGGTATAGCCGTGGCGGAGACCGAAGCGCGCCGCGTGATCACGGGGGATCGATCCGAGCCCGGCGGGAGAATGCAGTCGCTCGCCCGGTTCTTCGGTGTGCTGCGCCCACGTCTGCAAGACGCTGCGTCCGTGGGAGCGCGCGGTCGGTTCGACGACCTCCTCGTGGACACGCGTCCCGATTCCCTGCCCGTGGTGCGCGGCAAGGATGTCGAGGAACCAGAAGGCAGTTCGGGATCCCTCGATCTGCGGGATGTCGACGCCGAGTCGGCCGATGACCTCCCCGCCCCGACGGATGAGCCACAGGTAGCGCAGTTCGTCGGGGTCGGGAAGGAACAAGGGCGCCAGATCCTCCGGAGTCTGGGCGTCGACGTCGGAGCCCATGACCTCGCGGAGGACGGCGTTGCGCACGCGCGTCATGTCCTCGAAGTCGGCGGACAGCGCGTCACCCCCCGTGGCGGGGAGAGGGATGGGGTCAAACGATACGGCGGCGGCGGTGGTCGGACTGTCTGCGTTCATGATGTCCCGCGTGCGGGGCCTTTCTGGGAAGAAGAGGAGTCAGTACGGATGCGTGTGGCGGGCCAGGGCGAGCCAGGCTTGCTCCCGCCCGTCACGGTCGACATCGCGACGGTGATCGAGCCAGGGATCGGTATTGCCCGCGCGGTGGCGAGCGGGGCGCGTTCCCCAGAGCACGAGCCAGAGGGCTACGCGCATGGCGAGACGATCAGGCAGCGCTGTGCGCGGGGTGCGACCCGGCAATCGGAGGGTGTCGGATGGGCGGAGCGTCCCGGACCGTGCGGTCTCGGACGTGGTCGTATTCACGGTGTGCGCCTTCGGAGAAGAAGATGGATGCAGAGCACGGAGCCGCCTCAGTGATCACCGGGCGGAGTGCGGATGCCGGAGCCCGGCGGTGTACCGGGCAGATCCGGTGGACGCCGGGATAGCGGCGGAGGAGGCAGCATCTGCGCCAAGGAGATTGCTGCCGAGAGTCACCTGGAGGCGACGCGCGTCGCTAGGAAACGCGGGGGCTGACGGAGACGGGTCCCGTCGTACGGATCGGCGTGATCATCATCATGTCTGGGACCTCCTCTCGACGTTCTACGCGAGAAGTGACGCTAGCGCGTGGCGAGCGCCGGTGTCAAGAGGGTGCCGGTAGCGTGGGTGCCGACACCCGCATCCGAGAGGCGAGCATGCACCTGAAGAGCCTGACGCTCAAGGGCTTCAAGTCGTTCGCACAGCCGACGACGTTCGCCCTGGAACCGGGCGTCACGTGCATCGTCGGCCCGAACGGATCCGGCAAGTCCAACGTCGTCGATGCTCTCGCCTGGGTCATGGGCGAGCAAGGCGCGAAGACCCTCCGCGGCGGCAAGATGGAGGACGTCATCTTCGCCGGCACGTCGACGCGGGGCCCGCTCGGTCGCGCGGAAGTGCAGCTGACGATCGACAATGCCGACGGGGCCCTCCCGATCGAGTACAGCGAAGTGACGATCAGCCGCACCCTCTTCCGCAACGGTGCGAGTGAGTACGCGATCAACGGACAGACGTGTCGTCTCCTGGACGTCCAAGAACTCTTGAGTGACTCCGGACTGGGCCGTGAGATGCACGTGATCGTCGGGCAGGGTCGGCTCGACAGCGTCTTGGCCGCGAGTCCCGAAGATCGGCGCGGCTTCATCGAGGAGGCCGCCGGCATCCTCAAGCATCGTCGACGCAAGGAGAAGACCCTCCGCAAGCTCGAGGCGATGGAGGCCAACCTCACTCGTCTCAGCGACCTTGCCGGTGAACTTCGCCGCCAGCTCAAGCCGCTCGGGAAGCAGGCTGAGATCGCGCGAGAAGCCGCGACGATTGCGGCTGTCGTCCGCGACGCGAAGGCGCGCCTGTACGCCGACGATCTGGTGGCGCTGCGCACCCAGTTGGCCGATCACGCGCGCAACGAGCAGGAACGCCACACCGAGAGGCTGGTGCTCCAAGACGAGTCCGATCAGCTGAAGGTGCGTATCGACACGCTTGAGACGCAGCAGCGCTCCGAGGCCGTCGATCGTGCGCGCAGCGTCACGTTCTCCCTCGCGCAGGTGCAGGAGCGCTTGCGGGGGCTGTACTCGCTGGCCGGTCAACGGCTTGCTCTTCTGGAAGACGACGGCCAGCTCGCGCTCGAGGTCGCGACGGTCGGCCAGGGCACGATCGATGAGGCCCGTGCCGAGATCGACGAGATCGGCGGAGGACTCGGTGCGGCGCAGGATGCCGCGGCAGCGGCTTCGAGGGATGTGATCCGCGCGCGGGCGGAACTCGACGCACTGGACGCGGACATCGCCGCGCAGAGCGCCCTGGTGTCCGCGCACGACATGCGTCTGAGTAAGCTTCGCGGGGCCGCGGACGCGGCGACATCACGGCTCGAGGCCGTGCGCGGTGCCGTCGAGCGTCAGCAGCGCGCGTGGGATGCCGCACTCACCCGTCGCGCCGAGGCCGAGGCGGTGCTCGCGGGTGTCGATCCGTCTCTCGTCCCCGAGGGCTCTACGGCGAAGCACGCATCCACCTACGAACGAGCGCAACGCGACGCCGCCGACGGCGAGTCGCAGGTGGCCGCACTCCGCGAGCGACTGCACGCCGCCGAACGCGAGGTCGAGTCGCTCACGGCGCAGGCCGCCGCGCTCGGCCGTGCCCTCGATGTCCGCAATGCGGCAGCGGCGGTCGTCGCGCGCGGCGGACAGGGCGTACGGGGATTGATCGGTGACGCCGTGAAGGTGACGCCCGGATTCGAACCTGCCATTGCCGCGGCTCTCGGCGCGCTGGCGGAGGGTGTCCTCGTCGACGACGTCGCGGCGGCGCTCGAGGTGGCCCGCGCCGCGCGCGACGAAGACCTCGGAACGATCGACATCGCTGTGGCCGACGCCCTCGCCTCGACCGAATCACCGGTTGACATTGTCGGCGCGACTCGTGCGCGAGATGTGGTGTCGGCTCCTCCGGGGATCGTGGGCATCCTTGCTCGGGTCGTGATCGTCGATGACCTGCCGGCGGCAGTGGATGCCCGGGACCGGCTGACGGCGGGCGGTCGGACCGATGTGACGCTCGTCACTCGCGCGGGGGAGATCGTCACGACCTTCACCGTGCGCGCGGGGTCGGGATCGGGTCGGTCACGACTGGAGCTCGCGGCGGAGCGTGACGGAGCGCTGGATCGGCTCCGTGAGATCACCGTCGTGGTCGATTCGCTCCGCGAGGCTCTCGCCGACAGTCAGCAGGGGTGGGAAGAGTCGCGTCGGCGGACCCGTGAAGCTCTCACACGCCTCCGCGAGCATGATGCGGCTCTCGCCGCCCACGCGGAACAGGTCAACCGCGCGACCGTGCGGCATGAGGCAGCCGTCGCGGAGTGCGAGCGCCTCGAGAGCGGTGTGCGCCAGGCGCAGGCTGCGGTGACCGAAGCGGAGACCGCGGCGCGTGCCGCCGACGACGCGTTGACGATGGCGCGGGAAGCGCCCCGCCCCATGCTCGATGCGTCGGCGCGGGAGGGGCTGCTCGCGGCGCTGGAAACGGCGCGTGATTCGGAGATGCGCGCCCGGCTCGATGTGGAGACGCTCAAGGAGCGTGTCCGCGCCGGCGAAGCGCGCGTGGTCCAGCTCGAGCGGCAGCGTGAACGTGAGCGTGCGGCGGCGGATGAAGCGGCGCGGCGCTCGGTGATCCGGCGGGCCCAGCGTGAGATCGCGGCCGAGGTCGCGCAGACTCTGCCGCCGCTCCTGGACTCCGTCGACCGATCGGTCGCGCAGGCGCGCGTCGAATTGGAGCTCGCCGAGCAGACGCGCACCGCCGTCACGGCCGAACTCGCCCAGTTGCGCGCGCAGGACGTGAGCGTCCGCGAGCGGCTCAGCGGGCTGACGGAGAGCGTGCACGGACTCGAATTGCAGATGCATGAAAAGCGTCTGCATGTCACGAGTCTGCGGGAGCGGATCAGTTCGGAGCTCGGCCTCGACGAGAACATTCTCGTTCAGGAATATGGACCGGATCAGGTCGTCCCTGCCGATGACGGCAAGGGTGAACCCGTCGCGTTCGACCGCGCCGCGCAACGGCGCCGACTCCAGGATGCCGACCGGAAACTCGGCCAGCTGGGTCGAGTCAATCCGTTGGCACTCGAAGAGTACGCCGCTTTGGAGCAGCGGCACGCGTTCCTCACCGAGCAGCTCGCCGACCTCGTGCAGACCCGGACCGACCTCATGACGATCATCGAGGAACTCGATGAGCGGATGCAGACGATCTTCCTCGCGGCGTTCGAAGACACCCGCGTCGCCTTCGGCGAGGTGTTCCCGATTCTCTTCCCCGGCGGCACCGGCAGTATCTCGCTCACCGATCCGGAGCATCCGTTGACGACCGGTATCGAAGTGTCCGTGCGCCCGGTCGGCAAGAAGATCGAGCGGCTCTCGCTGCTCTCCGGCGGCGAGCGATCGCTCGCGGCGGTGGCGCTGCTCACGGCGATCTTCAAGGCCCGTCCCAGTCCGTTCTACATTCTCGACGAGGTGGAGGCCGCCCTCGACGACGCGAATCTCGGACGCCTGTTGGGCGTCTTCGAGCAATTGCGGGCATCGAGTCAGCTGATCGTCATCACGCATCAGAAGCGCACGATGGAGATCGCTGACGCGCTGTACGGGGTCTCCATGAGGCAGGACGGCGTCTCCGCCGTCGTCGGACAGCGCGTGCGTGAGCGCGAGACGGCGTGACCGCGCCGCCGGACGACCGTAGGCTGGAGTCATGGCGGAGAATCCCTGGTCGCTCGGTCGCGCGCTACGCGGCATGTTCGTCAAACCCACGATCGATGAGACCACGTGGGAGGACCTCGAGACGGCTCTGCTGACGGCGGATTTCGGTCCCGAGATCACCGAGCGCCTCATCGATGAGTTGCACGAGAAAGTCGACCGGTACCGGACGACGGACCCTCGGGACTTGCAGCGCATGCTCAAGGAGACGCTCGAAGAGCACTTTGCGAAGTTCGACACGACACTCCGATTGACCGAACGGCCCGCTGTCGTGCTCGTCGTCGGCGTCAACGGCGTCGGCAAGACGACGACGATCGGCAAATTCGCCAACTACCTCAAGCGGTTCGGACGCACCGTCGTCGTCGGCGCGGCCGACACGTTCCGCGCGGCCGCTGTCGATCAGCTGGCCACCTGGGCGGAGCGCGGCGGCGCGACGATCGTCCGACCCCAGCACGAGGGTCAGGACCCGGCATCCGTCGCTTATCAGACGATCGACTACGCCAAGGAGCACGGCATCGAGATCGTGCTCGTCGACACGGCCGGCCGTCTCCACACCAAGGCCGGACTCATGGATGAGCTCACCAAGATCCGCCGGGTGATCGAGAAGCAGGCGCCGATCAGCGAGGTGCTTCTCGTCCTCGACGCGACCACGGGCCAGAACGGCGTCATGCAGGCCTCGGCTTTCCTCGAGCACGCCGGCGTCACAGGGCTCGTGATCACGAAGCTGGATGGCTCGGCCAAGGGCGGGTTCGTTCTCGCCGTGCAGGAGCGCACGGGGATCCCCGTGAAGCTTCTCGGTCAGGGCGAAGGCATCGGCGATCTCACCGGTTTCACCCCGCACGTCTTCGTTGCAGCGCTCGTGGACTGACACGCCGACACGCCGTCGGGGTCGCGAAGCGGCGGCGGTGCTGGTTTCATGGGCGTATGGCGATCGAGCACGACTACTTCGGACTCTTGGAGTCCGGCCCCGACGGGTCGATCTTTTGGTCTGAGCACGTCGAGCTGGGTGATCAGCACGTCACGATCGATCTCACGGCACCGGATCAGGACGATGTCTCCGAAGCGGCGCTCGATGTCGCCGCCGCCATGATCTCGGCGCTCGAGGCGATCGACCTGAAGTCACGGAACGCCATGGTCACCGAACTCGACGACCGCACGAGTGAAGTGACGGAGTACCTGCTGCAGCAGCAAGAAGCCCTGGGCGAGGAGATCGAGGACGTGCTCGTCGACATCTCCGGCGACGTGCACATCGACATCATCCGCTCGTTGCAGTTGGTGAGCATGACGATCCTCGCCGACGAACACGGCGGCTCGGATCCCTTCGCGGTGCTCGAGTACGCCCTCGATCCCGATGACACCGACGAAGTGCTGTTGGTGAACCTCACGAGCGACGGCGACGTGCAATCGGTGACGAGCGCGGACTGAGTCAGACCGCCTGCGCGAACCCGCGGTCTGCGGATGCAGCCAGGTGCTCGAGGCCCGGCGGGACCACGCCACCTCTCGAGGCCACCGACTGGGCCCACAGGCGACCCGCACGGTACGACGAGCGGACGAGCGGGCCGGCCAGGACGCCCAAGAAGCCGATCCGCTCGGCCTCCTCTTTGAAGGCGACGAACTCGTCGGGCTTGACCCACCGGGCCACCGGAAGGTGTCGGGGCGTCGGCCGCAGGTACTGGGTGATCGTGACGATGTCCGTGCCGGCGTCGTGCAGATCCTGCAACGCGTGGACGACCTCTTCGGGCTCTTCACCCATCCCGAGGATCAGGTTCGACTTCGTGATGAGCCCCGCATCCCGCGCCTGCGTGAGGACACTCAGTGAGCGCTCGTAGCGAAACGCCGGGCGGATGCGCCTGAAGATGCGGGGTACCGTCTCGATGTTGTGCGCGAAGACCTCCGGCCGGGCATCGAAGACCTCGTTCAGCAGGTCTGGCTCGCCGTTGAAATCCGTGGCGAGCAGCTCGACACCTGTGCCCGGGTTCGCGGCGTGGATCTGCCGGATCGTCTCGGCGTTCAGCCACGCCCCGCCGTCGGGCAGGTCATCTCGTGCCACGCAGGTCACGGTCGCGTAGCGCAACTGCATGCGTCGCACGCTGTCGGCGACGCGTCGCGGCTCGTCCGTGTCGTAGGCGGCGGGTTTGCCCGTGTCGATCTGGCAGAAATCGCAGCGGCGTGTGCACTGGGAGCCACCGATCAAGAATGTGGCTTCGCGGTCCTCCCAGCACTCGTAGATGTTCGGACATCCCGCCTCCTGACACACGGTGTGCAGGTCCTCGCCCTTCACGAGCGAGTGGAGCGCCTGGTAGTCCGGCCCCATCTTCGCCCGGGTCTTGATCCACTCCGGTTTGCGCTCGATCGGTGTCTGGGCGTTGCGCACCTCGAGCCGCAGGAGTTTGCGACCGTCGGGTCCGCCGGCGGGCGGAGCGGATGCCGATGAGCCGCAGGCGCTCATGCCGCCACCTCACCGGTGACCGTGGCGAAGTCCGCGGCGAACGCCGCCGCGACGCGGGGGAGGACGTCGGCGGGCGAGAGGTCGGCGCCGACGACCTCGCTCACGGTCGTGACGCCGGCATCGGCGATCCCGCAGGGAACGATCTGCCCGAACGGGAGGAGGGAGTTGTCGCAGTTCAGCGCGAATCCGTGCATCGTGACGCCGCGTTGGACGCGAACCCCGATCGCGGCGATCTTGTCTTCGCGGAGCGGCCGCCGCACCCAGACGCCGCTGCGTCCCTCGACGCGATAGGCGGTGATGTCGTAGCTGCCGAGGACGTCGATCAGGATGCCTTCGATCCGCCGCACGTGGGCGACGACATCGACGGGTTCGTGAAGACGCACGAGCGGATACCCCACGAGCTGTCCGGGGCCGTGCCAGGTGATCTTGCCCCCGCGGTCGACATCGACGACGGGAGTGCCGTCGGTCGGGCGCTCGTGGCGGGCCGTACGCGCTCCGGCCGTGAACACCGACTGATGCTCGAGCAGCAGAAGTGTGTCGTCGCGCTCTCCGGCGACGATCTCGGCGTGCAGGCGGCGCTGGAGGTCCCAGCCCTCCTGGTAGGGGATGAGATGAGGGGTGAGCCCCACGATCTGGATATCCAGCATCCGTCACTTCACTTTCGATTCGCGTGCGAAATCCGCCCTTGTTGGATCGCGTCCAACAATACCGCTCGCTACGATGCGAGAGTGAGCACCGGTCGTCCTAAGTCGTCGTCGCGTGAAACCTTGGCCGAGGCCGCATGCGAGCTGTTCCTCGAGCAGGGTTACGCGGCGACCTCGGTGGCCGACATCGCGCTGCGCGCGGGAGTGAGTCGATCGAGTTTCTTCAACTACTTCTCCTCGAAGTCGGATGTGATCTGGGGCGGGTTCGACACGCGGGCCCAGAGCGCGCGTGACGCGATCGCCGGCAGCGCGGATCCGATCGGCGCGCTGCGCGGCATCGCGGTCGGATTCGCGCCGGACAGCCTCGCGCTCGCCATCACACATGCCGACGCGATGGGGCTCACTCACGATCTCGACGCCGAGCGCGCACTCCGGCAGGCCCTCCTCGGCCGTGCGGTGAGTGACCGCCTGGTTGCGCAGGGACGGTCGCGTCTGGTCGCAGACGTGCGTGGTGCGGCGGCGGGCGGTGCGGTCCTCGCCGCAGTCTGGGCATGGTCGGCGGCGGGTCCGGCACGCGCCGAGATGGGTTCTTTCCTCGACGACGCCCTCGCCATCGCCGACCCGAAAGGGGAGACACGCGGACCAGTGGCGCCCGGCTCGGCAGATAGAATCGGGGGATCATGGCGACTTTCGGCACACTCAGCGATCGGCTGACAGAGACCTTCCGCAACCTCCGCACCAAGGGCAAGCTCACGCCTGCCGATGTGGACGGGACCGTTCGCGAGATTCGCCGCGCACTTCTCGACGCCGACGTCGCGCTCGTGGTCGTCAAAGAGTTCACCGGCAAGGTGCGCGAACGCGCACTCGGCGACGAGGTCAACAAGGCCCTCAACCCCGCCCAGCAGGTCGTGCAGATCGTCAACGAAGAACTCGTCGCGATCCTCGGCGGCCAGCAGCGCCGGTTGCAGTTCGCCAAGACTGCCCCGACCGTGATCATGCTCGCCGGTCTCCAGGGCTCCGGAAAGACGACGTTCGCCGGAAAGCTCGCCAAGCAACTCGAGAAGGAAGGCCACACGCCGCTCCTGGTGGCCGCCGACTTGCAACGCCCGAACGCCGTCAACCAGCTCCAGGTGGTCGCCCAGCAAGCCGGAGCCGCCGTGTACGCGCCCGAACCCGGCAACGGCGTCGGTGACCCCGTGCGCGTCGCGCGCGACGGCGTCGAGACCGCTCGCCGTCAGCAGCATGACGTCGTGATCATCGACACCGCCGGGCGACTGGGCGTCGATGCCGAGCTGATGAAGCAGGCATCGAACATCCGCACGGCCGTCGACCCGGACGAAGTGCTGTTCGTCATCGACGCGATGAGCGGACAGGACGCCGTCAACACGGCGAAGGCTTTCCAGGAGGGCGTCGATTTCACCGGTGTCGTGCTCTCCAAGCTCGACGGCGATTCCAAGGGTGGCGCCGCGCTGTCGGTGACCAGCATCACCGGACGCCCGATCATCTACGCGTCCACGGGCGAGGGCCTCGATGATCTCGAAGCGTTCCATCCCGACCGGATGGCGAGCCGGATCCTGGATCTCGGTGACATCCTCACCCTGATCGAGCAGGCTCAGACCGCGTTCGACGAAGCCGAAGCCATGAAAATGGCGGAAAAGCTCGCGACCGAGCAGTTCACCCTCGAAGACTTCCTCGACCAGCTTCAGCAGATGAAGAAGATGGGCTCGATGAAGAAGATGCTCGGGATGCTTCCCGGCATGGGTCAGATGAAGCAGCAGCTCGACAACTTCGACGACAAGGAAATCGACCGTACCGAAGCGATCATCCGCTCGATGACCGTGGCCGAACGGCGCAATCCCAAGGTACTCAACGGGTCACGGCGACTTCGAATCGCGCGTGGCTCGGGCATGACTGTGACGGATGTCAACCAGCTCGTCCAGCGATTCGACCAGGCAGCCAAGATGATGAAGACCGTGGCCCGCGGCGGAGTGCCCAACATTCCCGGAATGGGACCGATGGGCGGCAAGCCCGGCGCGTCGGCCAAGCGCGGCGGCAAGCAGAAGGCCAAGAGCGCGGGGTCACGCTCCGGCAACCCGGCCAAGCGCGCGGCAGAGAACGCCGGGATCGCAGCGACCGCGTCGGCGCCCACGGGATCCGGGTTCGGCCTCGGCGGGGCGGCGGCCGAGCCGACGGCCGAGGACCTGGCGCAGATCCAGAAGCTGTTCGGCAAGAGCTGAGCGTCTGCCCGCGTCAGCTGCGGAGCGATGCGAGGTGGTCGCGCAGCGTGGGGCCGGCGCGGAACTCGCGGATGAGATGTTGCACGACGGCACGGAGATCGCCGTCCGCGTCTTCGGCGACCCGTATCTGACGGCTCGAACTCGCCCCGCGCGAGATGATCGTGCCGACTTCGTCGAACTCGCGTGAGCAGTGCAGCTCCGCCGCGACCGGCGCGAGGGCGATGAGCGTTTCGCGAAGGTGCTCGTCGACCGGGCGCTGCGTGCCGTCGCGGTCGACGATGACGCGCGCATCCAGCCCGTAGCGCGCCGCACGCCACTTGTTCTCCCGGACGAACCACGGCTGCAGTGAGGGCAACTCGCGGCCGGCATCGAGCTCACGGGAGAAGTGCTCCACCAGCACCTGGACGAGCGCGGCCACGGCGGCCATCTCCGGAAGAGTCGACATCCCGTCGCACGCGCGGACTTCGATCGTTCCCCAGCGGGGCGCCGGTCGGATGTCCCAGCGCACTTCGGTCGAGTCGTCGAGCACGCCCGTGCGCACGAGATCCTCGAGATACGACTCGTACTGCGACCAATCGGTCAGCGGCCAGGGGAGTCCCGCGGTCGGGAGCTGCTGGAAGACGAGCGCGCGATTGGACGCGTATCCGGTTCGCTCACCCGCCCAGAACGGACTCGATGCGGAGAGCGCCTGCAGATGCGGAAGATAGACCGCGAGGGCGTTGATGATCGGGAAGACCTTGTTCACGTCATCCACGCCGATATGGACGTGGATGCCCCAGATCATCATGTTGCGACCCCACCACTGGGTGCGCTCGATGAGCTTGTGATAGCGGGTCTTGTCCGTGACCTGCTGCTCGTACCACTGCGCGAACGGATGACTGCCGGCACAGAGAAGCTCGACACCGAGTGGATCGGTGATCGTGCGCACGTGCGCGATCGCGTCCGCGATATCGTCGACGACCGCGGCGACGGTGTCGCCGATCCCGCTCGTGACTTCGATCGTGTTGGTCAGCAGCTCACCGGTGATCGTGTAGCGCTCCAGCGCGTCACGCTCCTCCAGAGCCGCGAGGATCTCGGGTGCGCGGGGGACCAGATCGCCGGTCTTCCCGTCGGCCAACATGAGTTCCCATTCCAGCCCGACGGACGAGCGGGCGGATGTGGCGAACGGCTCCGTCATCCGCACAGTCTGACACGCGAACGGCTGTGGTTCGCGGCATGGCCCATGATCTGGCAAAATAGACGGTTGGACCACTTGCTCGACCCTCTAATCCCGCAAGAATGTCCATCACAGAGCTCCCGCCGGGTGTGCACCCCACAGCCCAGGCGACGTTCATCAACTCACAACAGCACTCAAGGAGAATTGTGGCTGTCAAGATTCGTCTCAAGCGCCTCGGCAAGATCCGCGCGCCCTACTACCGCATCGTCGTCGCCGACTCGCGCACCAAGCGCGATGGTCGCGTGATCGAAGAGATCGGCAAGTACCACCCGACCGAGGAGCCCTCGTTCATCGAGGTCGACTCCGAGCGTGCGCAGTACTGGCTCTCGGTCGGCGCTCAGCCCACCGAGCAGGTCGCTGCGCTCCTCAAGCTCACGGGCGACTGGGGCAAGTTCCAGGGCGATGCCAACGCCGTCTCGACCGTCAAGGTCAAGGCTGCCAAGGAGGAGTTCCAGGTCGACACGGCCAAGAAGTCCGTCGTCAAGCCCAAGGTCGAGAAGAAGGCTGAGGAGCCCGCTGCTCCCGCCGCCGACGCAGCCGAGGCGCCCGCCGCCGACGCCACGGACGCCGAGTAATCACGGTGCTGGCCGCCGCGCTCGAGCACATCGTCAAGGGGATCGTCGATCACCCGGATGATGTCGCCATCCGTTCTTCCACGTCACCCCGCGGTGACGTCCTCGAGGTGCGTGTGCACCCCGATGACCGTGGACGGGTGATCGGGCGCGGCGGACGCACTGCCAAGGCGCTGCGCACCCTGGTGTCGGCCCTTGCCGACGGTGCGCGCGTGCGCGTCGACGTCGCGGATGACTGAGATGGCCGCCGAACCTGCGCGCACACAGCTGCGCGTCGGGCGCCTCGTGAAGGCCCATGGCCTCAAGGGTGCGCTCAAGCTCGAGCTCTACACCGACGATCCGGACGGACGCTTCGTCCCCGGTGCCGTCTTCACCCTGCAGGTCCCGGAATCTTCGCCCTGGCACGGGAAGACCGTGACCGTGCGCGAGTTCCGTTGGATGAACTCCCACCCCGTGGTCTTCTTCGACGACATCGAAGACCGTGAGGGCGCTGACACCATCGTGCGTGCAATCCTCTGGGTCGATCAAGATGTCACCGACACCGCTGTCGAAGAGGATGCCTGGTTCGATCACCAGCTCGTCGGACTCGACGTCATCCGTGACGGCGCTCGCATCGGGCGCATCATCCGCGTCGACCACCTGCCGTCCCAGGACCTCCTCATCGTGGCGCCCACCGACGGCGAAGGGGAGATCCTCGTGCCGTTCGTTGCGGCGATCGTGCCCGAGGTCGACCCGGCCGCCGGTCATGTCGTGGTCACACCGCCGCCGGGGCTTTTCGAGGAACTCCCGACCGTCGACGACGGCGAAATGGAAGAGACTCCCGAGGACTGACGTGCGCATCGACGTCGTCACGATCTTCCCCGCCTTCTTCGACATCCTCGATGTCTCACTCCTCGGCAAGGCTCGCGGGGCAGGACTGCTCGATGTCCGTATCCACGATCTGCGCTCCCACACCCATGATCGCCACCGCACGGTCGATGATTCGCCGTATGGCGGTGGTGCCGGAATGGTGATGAAGCCGGAGCCGTGGGGCGACGTCCTCGACGAGATCGCGGGCGCGGCAGATACCGGCATCCGCCCGACGATCATCTTCCCCTCACCGGCCGGCGAGGTCTTCACTCAGGCCACGGCGCGCGAGCTGTCGACCCGGAACCATCTCGTGTTCGGCTGTGGGCGGTACGAGGGGATCGATGAGCGGGTGTTCGCCTACGCGGCGACGCTCGGCGAGGTCCGCCTCGTCAGTCTCGGCGACTACGTCCTCAACGGGGGAGAGGTCGCGTCGATGGCGATGATCGAGGCGATCGGGCGTCTGGTTCCCGGCGTCGTCGGCAACCCGGAGAGCTTGGTCGAGGAGTCTCACGAAGACGGCCTGCTCGAGTACCCGTCGTATACGAAGCCCTCGTCCTGGCGTGGCTATGACGTCCCCGATGTGCTTCTGAGCGGCCACCACGGTCGGGTGGCGCAGTGGCGCAGGGACCAGCAGATCGAGCGCACTCGTTTGCGTCGTCCTGATCTGCTCTCCGACCAGATCTGATCCGCAGTACCGGCAAACGAGCAATATTGCCATCCAATGCAACGCGCGAACCTCGATCGCCCGCGCAGTAGGCCTGAGCTCAAGGAGGATGTCGAGGGGACCGAAGCTCTCTGCGCCGCCTCAGATGGGAATCACGCCGCAGACGGCCAGCCGCTGGGCGCAGTTCTCACAACGCGACAGTGCCGAGTACATCGCCGCACGCACAGATAGCCAATCAAGCCTGACAGGTCAGGCGCCTGCACAACGTCTACCGGACCGAGCGCGTCAGTCCTCGTATTGAGGTGCTCGGTCCGGTAGACGTGGTCACGGTCGGCCGCTGTTACGCAGTACCGCTCCCGTCCAGCGCGTAGCGACCCGAACTGCCGGTGTCGACCTGCTCCATCAGGTGTACGGAAAGGAGTCGAAATGCAGCCACCTCAGCGTCGACCTCTGGCCAGATGAGACGGCCGCTTTCTCCGAGTGTGCTCAGGCGTGCACCCAAGGACTGGTCGGTAATTGTGAACTCAGCATGTCGATCGGACCCTTCTCCAAAAACCACGATCACACCGCGCTCACTGTCAAAGGTGTTGCGATGATCAACCGCCCGCAAGTGATCAATGAATCGCTCCAACGTGCTCACTGAGCGGCCTTCAGCTCGGGAAGGCGGTGATGATTCGCTCAGTGGTGCTTCCGACAGGCACCTTCACCGTGTAGGTGCGCACGACTTGGCCCTGCGCATTACGAATCTGAAGCGGCGCCTGATAGGTGTACGTCTGGTTGGCGCTGTTGTCAGGCGCTGACGCGGGTGCGCCCACAGTGTTGCCGATGTTCCACTTCGCGAAGGTGGCCCAGTCGGTGCCCAGGTTGTACGTGTTGATGGTGTTCTGCCAATCCTGCGCTTTGCCGGCGGCGATGTGACGCCAGCCATAGCCCGAGTTTCCGCATTCGAGTTTGGCTACTCCGCTCGGGTTGCGTCGCTGCCAAGTATTCACGCGCTTTGTGGCGGGATCACTTGCTGAGCAGCCTGGTGCAGTGGCGCGGGCAGACACCGACCCCCCGAACTCGACGCCGTTCAGCGTCGCCGTGTACTCGCCCTGCGGGTTCGGTGTGACATCACCCGTGGAACTCACTGCGGAGACGGAGTAGGGAGCTGCGGAAGCCGCAACCGACGGAACCAAGCAAAGCGCTATCGCGACGATACCGGCGGTAATGGATGCGCTACGAATTCTCAAGAAAGGCCGTTCAATCTAGCCCGCGCTTCGGGCAACGAGGAGAAACTACCACCGAGCGGTGACCGTCGACGTCATCCGTTGGGAGGACATTCGGGGCCTGAAGCGCTGCCCCACTCTCACGTCGAGTGGGCAGCGCGGCCGGTCGGCCTGCAGGTCGCCGTAGCCATGCTCTGAAGCATTCACTTCATGGAATAGCGCACCCCTCGATATCGCCTCTCCGCCAGGCCGACCCGCAGGGCCGTGGCTCAGTCGACGCCGAGGAACGAGCGATCGGTGAGGATGATCGGTCCGTCCTCCGTGATCGCGATCGTGTGCTCCGAATGCGCGCCACGTGAACCGTCGGCACTGCGCAGCGTCCATCCGTCGGCGTCGGTGATGAGCTCGTCGGTCGTCTGCAGGAACCACGGCTCGAGCGCGAGGACGAGCCCCGCTCGCAGCGGGTAGCCACGACCCGGCTTGCCGTCGTTCGGCACGTGCGGATCGCCGTGCATGACCCGCCCGACGCCGTGCCCGCCGAAGTCGGTGTTGATCTCGTAGCCGTCGGCATGCGCGACCTGTGCGGTGGCGAAGGAGATGTCGCCGATGCGGTTGCCGACGACAGCCGCGGAGATCGCCGCGGACAGAGCCCGCCGCGTCGTGTCGATCAGCGCGAGGTCCTCGTCACGCGGCGTGCCGACGACGAAGGACACCGCCGAATCAGCGACCCACCCGTCCACGGCGACGGCGAAGTCGAGCGACACGAGGTCACCGTCGCGCAGGTCGTAATCGAACGGGAGGCCGTGCAGGACGGCGTCGTTGACCGACGTGCAGATGACCTTCCCGAAGGGGCTGGCGCCGAAAGACGGGTGGTAGTCGATGTAGCACGATTCGGCCCCCGCGCGTCGGATCAGTTCGTGTGCGCGGCGGTCGATCGACAGCAGGTTCGTGCCCACCGTCGTCTCCGCGCGCAACGTGGCGAGCGTCTCCGCGACGAATCGGCCGACCGGCCGCATCGCATCGATCTCGGCGGGGGTGCGCAGCTCGATCATCGTGATCCTTTCCTCAGCCTCCATTGTGTCTGACCGGCGTACGATCAAGGACATGTGGTTGCGTCGCGCGTTCTTCCCGTGGCTGATCCCGGCCGCCTTCGTGTTGCCTCTGTGGCTGTTCGTCGGCTGGATCATCTTCGGATCCAGCCCTTGGGCGTTGCTCTGGGTGTTCGTCTCGGTGCCGGTCGTCTTCGTCGGGCAACTGGTGCTGGCACTCCTGGTGCGTGCCCGCGGCACGGTCCGCACAGAGCGCGCCGTCTCCTGGACCGACGTCGCCCTGTTCGGATCCTGGCACGCGCTGATCATCGCGCTCGGGGTGTTCTCGAACCCGTGGTGGTGGCTCGTCCTCGGAATCACCGTGGCCGTCGGCGTCGCTCTGCTGTGGACGCAACTCTGGGAACTCTGGCGCGAAGCCAAGCCGGCCGCCGCCCTCCGCCGCACCGCCGAGGGTGTGGCCTACATCCCTGCACCGCGGTCCGAAGCGGCGCAGGGCGGTGTACCGGAGGTCATCGTGGTCACCGAGCGCCCCGCGCCGCCCGCAGCCTGAACCCACCCGACGCGGGTTTGGTGCGTGCCCCCGTCCATGGCAGAATGGACACTTGTGTCCTGAACCAGCTCTGCCTCAGGGGAGCACGGCAATACGGAAACGTCTGCCTCGGACACACACCACCTTTTCCTCTTACATTTTGCGGTCGACCTGTTGCGGTCGCAGGAAGTGACGATCATGCAGATCCTCGACTCCGTCGATGCGGCTTCGCTCCGCTCCGACATTCCCGTCTTCGGCCCCGGCGACACCGTCAAGGTCCACGTCAACATCACGGAGGGAACCCGTTCCCGCGTCCAGGTCTTCCAGGGCGTCGTCATCGGCCGCTCGGGCGATGGTGTCCGCGAGACGTTCTGCGTCCGCAAGATCAGCTTCCAGGTGGGCGTCGAGCGTACCTTCCCGGTGCACAGCCCGGTGATCGACCACATCGAGGTCGTCACGCGCGGTGACGTGCGTCGCGCCAAGCTGTACTACCTCCGCGAGCTCCGCGGCAAGAAGGCCAAGATCAAGGAGAAGCGCGACCGCTGAGTCGCTTTTCTGACACGACGGATGCCCCGGAATCACCCGGGGCATCCGTCGTTTGTCGCGGCGACGGCAGTGCCGTGCCGTGCGCGCGAGGGCGCGTCGTATGTGCGACGCTTGACAGCGGTGATCCGATGCGCGGATCGACCCACCAGAAGGACACGAATGACCTCCGAGACCACCGTCACCACGGGCGGCGCGCGGCGTGAGTCCCGACGACGCGGTGTGTGGCCACTCGTGCGCGACATCCTGGTGATCCTGGTCGTCGCAGTCCTCGTTTCCTTCCTCATCAAGACGTTCCTGGTGCGCTCGTTCTACATTCCCTCCGGGTCGATGGAGCAGACACTGCAGGTGAAGGACCGCATCCTCGTCGATGAACTGACCCCGCGGTTCGGCGGCTACGACCGCGGCGACATCGTGGTCTTCCGCGATCCGGGTGGCTGGCTGCCGGTCGAGTCGGTACCCGAGCAGAGCCTCCCGGTGCAGGCCGTGGACTGGCTCCTGTCGGTCGTCGGCATCTCTGCGCCGGACAGCAAGGATCACTTGATCAAGCGCATCATCGGTGTCGGCGGCGATCACGTCGTGTGCTGCAACCCCCTGGGTCAGATCACCGTGGACGGCACGCCGATCGACGAGACGCCCTACCTCGATCTCGCCGACGGGCAGACGGCCCCTGAAGTCGTGTCCTTCGACGTCACCGTTCCGGAGGGCTCGTTGTGGGTTCTCGGTGACAACCGTGATCACTCGCGCGACTCGCGCTACAACGTGGACCAGCCCTCGCAGGGCTTCGTTCCGATCGACAATGTCGTCGGACGAGCGTTCCTGATCACCTGGCCGCTCCCGAGATTCGGCGCGCTCGACTTCCATCACGACGTCTTCGACGGGATCCCGGACGCTCGATGACGGTCGTGAGCCCGCGGCTGACTGTCGAGCGTCGCCTCCTGCGTGAGCACGCGCTGATCATCGCGTGCGATGAGGTCGGTCGCGGTGCGCTGGCCGGTCCGGTCGCGGTGGGTGCCGTCGTGATGGATGCCGCGGGTGCGCGGCGCCGGATCCCCGAGGGCCTGCGGGATTCGAAACTGGTCGCCGAGCACCACCGGCCCGCGGTCGCGGAACGCGCCGCCCGGTGGGTACAGGCATCCAGCGTCGGATGGGCAACCGCAGCGGAGATCGACCACGTCGGGATCATCCGCGCGCTGGGTCTCGCCGCGCTTCGCGCGATCGCGGATCTCCGGGCGTTCGGTGTGGATCCCGAGGAGGGCATCGTGATCCTGGACGGCAATCACGACTACATCACGCCGGCTGGCGGTGCCGATCTGCGCGTGCAGCCGATCATCAAGGCCGATCGTGATTGCGCGTCCGCGGCCGCGGCGTCCGTCCTCGCCAAAGTCGCGCGCGACGATCTGATGGTCGCCCTGCACGACGAGCAGCCCGTCTACGCGTGGGCGCGCAACAAGGGATACGCGAGCATGATGCACCGCGAAGCGATCCGCGCCCACGGTTTGAGCCCTCATCACCGATCCTCGTGGGCGATCGCCGATGCTCCGACGTTGTTCTGACTCAGCGACATCTAGACTGGAAGCACCATGGACGACGAAGTATTCGAGGACTACGACCGCGAGCTGGAACTGGCGCTGTACAAGGAGTACCGCGACGTCGTTTCGCAGTTTCAGTATGTGATCGAGACCGAACGTCGGTTCTACCTCGCCAACGATGTGAACGTCGTCCGGCGTGATACCGAGCACGACTTCTACTTCGAGATCTCGATGACCGACGTCTGGGTCTGGGACATCTACCGGGCGGACCGGTTTGTGAAGTCCGTCCGCGTGCTGACGTTCAAAGATGTGAACGTCGAAGAGCTTCAGCGCCGCGACTTCCAGATTCCCGACGAGCTTTCCCTCGATTCCTGATGTGAGCCTCATCGCCTCCTCCCCAGGCGGCTGATCGGCGCGACTGTCCACGGATCGTCGTCGCACCGCAATCTGCGGGCTTCGACGCGGGCACCATGCCGTCATGGCACAAAAGGACGAGCGGGGGCGCGCGGGCGAGCAACGCGCGGCGCGACATCTTCAGGAACAGGGATTCACGGTCCTCGACCGCAACTGGCGCTGCGCGGTGGGCGAACTCGACATCGTCGCGACCGACGGGCGCCACCTGGTTGTCGTCGAAGTCAAGACGCGCCGCACCGAGTGGTTCGGCCACCCGTTCGACGCGGTCGACAAACGCAAGCGTGACCGTCTGTGGCGGGTCGCCTGCGCGTGGGTGACGGCTCATCCCGATCTCGTGCAGCGACGCCGGCTACGGCTCGATGTGATCGGCATCACGGGGGAGGACCCTGCGACGGCGGTCTTGGAACACCTGGTGGACCTGCGATGACCCTCGGACGCACCTGGGGCGTTGTCCTGACCGGGCTCAGCGGTGACCTCGTCGAGGTCGAGGCCGACCTGTCGAACCAGGTTCCGGGGTTCCAGATCATCGGCCTCGCCGACAAGGCGATCGGCGAGGCGCATCAGCGCGTCTACAACGCCTGCGCGAACAGTGCTCTCCCGTTGCCGCGGCGCAAGCTCACGGTGAATCTGTCACCGGCGAGTCTGCCGAAGCAGGGGTCGGGGCTGGATGTCGCCATCGCGATCGCGGCGATCGCGACCGAGCAGGCGATGGACGCGGCTTCGCTCGCGTCGACGGTGCACATCGGCGAACTCGGATTGGACGGGCGTCTGCGTCCGGTTCCCGGCGTGTTGCCCGCGGTGCTCGCCGCCGCTCGGGCGGGAATCACGCGCGTCGTCGTCCCGGCAGCCAACCGCACGGAGGCCGAGCTGGTGTCGGGAGTGGAGGTGACCGGCGCCGTCGATCTCCGCGACGTCGCCCGCCACCACGGACTGGACGTCGAGGACGCCGGACTCGATCCGGTGCCGATTGCCGTGGCCGCAACCTTCGCAGCGCCGGAGCGGGTGGATCTCGCCGACGTGATCGGGCAACAAGACGCCGTCGATGCTCTGATCGTTGCCGCCGCCGGCGGCCACCACGTCTTGATGAGTGGTCCGCCGGGGGCAGGCAAGACGATGCTCGCGCGACGACTGCCCGGCATCCTCCCCGACCTCGACGACGCCGCAGCACTTCAGACGGCCTCGTTGCGCTCGCTCGCCGGTTTGCCGGTGCCCGCGCTCAGCCGGACACCGCCCTTCGAAGCGCCGCACCACTCGGCCAGCGTGGCGGCGCTCGTCGGTGGTGGAAGCCGCACCGTGCGCCCCGGTGCGATCGCGCGTGCGAGCGGCGGTGTGCTCTTCCTGGATGAAGCAGGCGAGTACAGCGGTCAGGCATTGGACGCGTTGCGCCAACCGTTGGAGAGCGGCGCCATCGAGATCCATCGGGCGGGCTTCCGCGCGAGCTTCCCCGCGAGGTTCCAGCTCATCCTGGCCACCAATCCCTGTCCGTGCGGAAACTACGGTGTCCCGGGCGGCGCGTGTGTGTGTCCGTCGCTCGCGATCCGTCGGTACCTCGGCAAGCTGTCCGGGCCGCTGCTCGACAGGATCGACATCGAACTCTCCCTGCAACGGGTCGCCGTGGCTCGCCGCCCCGACGCCGACACGGCGGTCCTCACGACGGCGGTCGCCCGGGAGCGCGTCGCGCACGCCAGGGAACGGGCGCAGTCGAGGTTGCGCGGTACTCCGTGGCGGATGAACGCGCAGGTGTCGGGATCGTGGCTCCGCACCGGACCGATGGCGCCGGAACCGTCCATCCGTCGACCGTTGGATGCGGCCCTGCACCGCGGCTCGTTGACGCTGCGCGGCTACGACCGTGTGCTGCGGGTGGCGTGGAGCATTGTCGATTTGGCCGGGCGAGAGCGGCTGTCGGTCGCCGATATCGGTCGGGCGCTGTATCTGAAGAAGGGAGCTCTCGCATGAACGCCGTCGTGCCGGGACCGGAGACGGCGCGTGCTGCGTTGGAGGGCCTGGTCAGCCCCCGTGATGATGCCGGAGTGGTGACGTCCTACGCGCGTGCGGTCTGGTCGACCCTCACCGAACCCGGCGATGGGGTGGCTGGCGCACTCGTGGCAGCCTTCGGCGCGGTGCCTGCTCTCGAGATCGCGCTCGGCGGTACCGGCGATGATGTGGACACCGCGGAACGTGCCGGCCTCACTCCGGCCGCGTTGTGCGCCGGGCGTGCACGCTGGCTCCCACGACGCGAGGACATCGGACACACCCTGGCGGCGGCGCGGCGTGCGGGCGTTCGGCTCCTCGCCCCGGAAGACGTCGCGTGGCCGACGCGACTCGGCGATCTGGGCCTCCACGCGCCGCTGTGCTTGTGGACTCTCGGCGACGCCGCGCAACTGAGTCCGCAGCTCGGCGTCGCGCTCGTCGGCGCACGCGCGGCATCTGCGTATGGAGAGCATGTCGCGACCGAATTGGCAGCCGAGTCTGCCGCATCCGGGATCGCCGTCTTCTCCGGCGCCGCCTACGGGATCGACGGTGCCGCACACCGGGGCGCGCTGTCGGCGGAAGGCTCGACGATCGCGGTACTCGCCGGAGGCGTGGACCGCCCCTACCCGGCCGGTCATCGAGATCTCATCGACCGAGTGGCTTCGCGCGGAGTCGTCGTCGCCGAAGTGCCGTGTGGATCGTCGCCGACCAAATGGCGCTTCCTCGCGCGCAACCGACTCATCGCTGCACTGTCCGACGCCACGGTGGTCGTCGAGGCGGCCTGGCGCTCCGGTGCGCTGAACACAGCCCACCACGCCGCCGAGCTCGGGCGCCCCCTCGGCGCGGTCCCCGGCGCGGTCACCAGCGCGGCGTCGGCGGGTTGCCACCGATTGCTCCGCGAGGTGGATGCCGTCTGCATCACCGGCGCCACGGATGTGCGTGAACTCCTCGGACTCGGTGGTGCCGGAGCGGACGACGGCGGCCTCTTCGAGGCAGGCGAGTACACGGGGGAGCGGACCCGCATCCTCGACGCCGTGACGTCTCGCTCGGTGCGGAGCACCGAGGAGGTCGCCCGGCGCAGTGGCATGTCGATAGCTGATGCGGCGGCGCTGCTGGGTTTGTTCGAACTCGAAGGAATCGTCATGCGCCGAGACGAGGGGTGGTGTCGCGGTGCCTCGTGACGGTGTGGCCGACGCCGACCTGCCGGAGAGCCAGGCATGCTGGAGTCATGCGGATCTCCGAAGGTGCCGATGCGTGGGCGCACGAGCTCGCGCACGTGCGCCGCCTGTCGCCCGCGACTGTCCGCGCGTATCGCAGCGACCTGCGCGATCTCGCCGACGCGCTCGGTGATCCCGCCCTGCGTGATGTCGACCTGGAGATGCTGCGGGAGTGGTTGTGGCGCGCGACGCAGCGCGGCGATGCCCGTTCGACCCTCGCGCGGCGCGCGGCTTCCGTTCGCGGGCTGTTCGCCTGGGCGGCGGATGAGAGCATCGTGCCGTTCGATCCGAGCCTGCGCTTGGTGGCGCCGAAACGGGGTCGTACGTTGCCGACGGTGGCGACGGCGACGGCGATGAGCAGGGTGCTCGACGACGCACGCGAGCGCGCGGCGGACGGCGACCCGCTCGCGCTCCGGGATGCGGCCCTGTTGGAAGTGCTCTACGCCGCGGCATTGCGCGTCTCGGAAGTGTGCGGCACCGACCTCGACGATCTCGATGCTGAGCGCCGCACCGTCCGCGTGCTCGGCAAGGGCGGCAAGGAACGGGTCGTCCCCTTCGGGCTTCCGGCGGCCGAGGCACTCGAGTCGTACCTCGTCCGTGGCCGCCCCGCACTCGTCGGGCGCGGCTCGGGAACCGCCGCGCTGTTCCTGGGCGTCCGTGGCGGTCGACTCGGGGCGAGGTCGGCGTACGACATCGTCTCGCGTACGGTGGCGCCGGCGATCGGGGCGACGGCGATCGGCCCGCACGCCCTCCGGCATTCGGCGGCGACCCACCTGCTCGACGGCGGGGCAGACCTGCGCACCGTGCAAGAAATGCTCGGTCATGCGAGCCTCGGGACCACGCAGATCTACACGCACGTATCCGCCGAGAAACTGACGGCGACGTATCGACTGGCGCATCCGCGCGCGTGAGAGCGGCGGCCGATAGCCTGGCGTGATGATCGCTCGTGGTTTTCGTGTGCTCATCGTCGCCTCCGTGGCAGTAACCCTGTGCGGATGCGTCCCGGAACCTACCGAGCCGCCGTTCCTGGTGTCCGGCGCGCCGACGACGCCTGCCGTCGCGCCGGTCGATCCCCGCCCGACTGCCGACGAGCCGGTCACCGATGTGGACTGCCCGGGCGACGTCGCGTATCTCTCCGGCCACTCCACCTCACTCCGGCTGTCGGCACCCTGCGCACGTGTCGAAGTCGCGGGCGAAAGCCTTCGGGTCGACCTCTCCGATGCGGTTGTCGGTGCGCTCACGATCCGGGGGGAGGGCATCACGGTGAGCGCCGGCTCGGTCACGAGCGCGCTGATCGAGGGCCAGCGCAATATGCTCACCGCAGCGAGCGTCGGCTCGGGAACGGTACGAGGGGACGGGAACACCGTCGATGTCCTGGGCGATCTCGGATCGCTCACGGTTCAGGGGAGCGGCAACACGGTGACCGCGGCCGCGCTGGGTGCCGTTACGGATCAGGGTGAAGGCAACGCGATCGCGCCGCGATTGAGGCCGTGACTCAACAGCACGGCAGCAGGACGGCACGCGGGACCACGCCGAGGAGCACCATCGGGTTGATGTAGTCGCCGTTCTCGCGGACCCCGAAATGGACGGCACCGGGCGCCACATGCCCGCCGGCCGCCGCAGTTCCCACGCTGTCGCCCGCGCGCACGAGCGCGCCGACCGGGACGGTGGGTGCCACCGGCTCGAGCGTCGTGACGAGGCCCGCGCCGTGATCGATCGTCACGAGCGGCCGCCCCGCGACGTCTCCGGCGAAAGCGACGACTCCGGCTGCCGGTGCGGCGATGCGAGAGCCCTGGGGCGCCGCGATATCGATTCCGCGGTGGCCGGGCCCGTAGCGATGGGCCGGTGCACGGTAAGCCTCGATGACCAGCGCCGGCTCAACAGGCCACTGCCAGCCGTCGAGCCGGGCGGACGGTGCCGTGCCGGTCCCGGCGGGCGGGACCGTCGAGCCCAGGAACGAGAGGAGGGCGAGCAGGATGCCGGCCAGGATGCGCATGCGGAACAGCTTCTTCGCGTCACGCGCACCGCGGGAGCGCGGGAGCGGCGATCCGTGGACAACTCGTCGCCACACCCGACGGGGGAGGAGGCTCCGTCACTGATACACTGAAAGGGCATCCCGCTTGTCGGGGTGACTCCGCGTGCCCACAGCACCGCGAGGACATCTCGTCCTCGCATCGCGGCATCCACATCCCAGGTCCTTCCGCTCCGGCGGCAGGTGGATGTGTGCCGGGCACCAGGCTTACCGCGACCGACCGGTCCGGTGAGGAAAACCGAAAGGGCGCCGTCGCGCGCCGGAACAGGAGAACGGCCATGGCCGTCGTCACCATTCGCCAGCTGCTCGACAGCGGCGTTCACTTCGGACACCAGACTCGGCGCTGGAACCCGAAGGTCAAGCGCTTCATCCTCACGGAGCGCTCCGGCATCCACATCATCGACCTGCAGCAGTCGCTCGGGTACATCGACAAGGCGTACGAGTTCGTCCGCGAAACCGTTGCCCACGGTGGCACCGTGCTGTTCGTCGGCACGAAGAAGCAGGCACAGGAAGTCATCGCGGAGCAGGCCACGCGCGTCGGCCAGCCCTACGTGAACCAGCGTTGGCTCGGTGGACTGCTCACCAACTTCCAGACGATCTCCAAGCGTCTCGCCCGGATGAAGGAGCTCGAGGAGCTCGACTACGAGGTTCCCGCGAACAGCGGCTTCACGAAGAAGGAACTCCTGCTCAAGAAGCGCGAGCTCGACAAGCTGCACAAGTCGCTCGGCGGTATCCGCAACCTCACCAAGACGCCGTCGGCGATCTGGGTGGTCGACGCCAAGCGTGAGCACCTCGCGATCGATGAGGCCAAGAAGCTCGGCATCCCCGTCATCGGTATCCTCGACACGAACGCCGACCCGGACGAGTTCCAGTTCCCGATCCCGGGCAACGACGACGCGATCCGCTCGGTGGGCCTGCTGACCCGCATCATCGCCGACGCTGCCGCCGAGGGCCTGATTCAGCGCCACCAGCCGACCGACGAAGCGCAGGCCGCTGAGCCGCTCGCCGACTGGGAGCTCGCGCTGCTCGAGGCCCCCGTCGTCGCCGACGTCGCCGGTGAGGAAGTCGTCGAGGCTGAGGCCGCCGACGCTGCCGGCCAGGACGCTGCCGCTCCGGTCGAGGACGAGGCCGCTGACAAGGTTGCTGCCGACGCTGCAGAAGCTGTCAAGGAAGCCGCGGAGTAATTCCGCTTTCGGACACCGTCCCGGTCGGCACGCAGAACTGCGGCCGACCGGGACATCCATGAGAACTCACCACAATTTAGGAGCCACCACCCATGGCAAACTTCACGATCGCTGACATCAAGACGCTGCGCGAGCAGCTCGGCACGGGAATGGTCGACACGAAGAAGGCGCTCGAGGAAGCCGATGGCGACCTCGAGAAGGCCGTCGAGATCCTGCGCCTCAAGGGAGCGAAGGGCAACGCGAAGCGTGCCGACCGCTCCACCAGCGAGGGCCTCGTCGCCGCCGCTGAGGTCGATGGCAAAGTCACGGTCATCGAGCTGAACACCGAGACCGACTTCGTCGCGAAGAACGAGCGCTTCATCGCGCTGGCCGACAAGGTTCTCGCCGCAGCAGCAGCCGTCGGCGCCGATTCCGTCGAGGCCGCGCTGGCCGCCGACGCTGCGGGCCAGTCTGTTGCCGACCTCATCTCGGGTGAGGCCGCGATCCTCGGCGAGAAGGTCGAGCTCCGCCGCGTGCGCACGCTCACCGGCGACGCGTTCGAGATCTACCTGCACAAGACCAGCAAGGACCTGCCCCCGCAGATCGGTGTCGTGGTCGCGTACTCGGGTACCGACGCCGAGACGGCGCGCAGCATTGCGCAGCACATCTCGTTCGCCAACCCGACGTACCTTTCGCGTGCCGACGTTCCCGAGGCCGAGGTCGACAAGGAGCGTGAGATCGTCACCGAGATCTCCCGCAACGAGGGCAAGCCCGAGGCCGCGCTCCCGAAGATCGTCGAGGGACGCGTCGGTGCGTTCTTCAAGCAGGTCGCCCTCCTCGACCAGGACTACGCGAAGGACAACAAGCTGTCCGTCGCGAAGGTCGCTGAGGCTGCCGGCATCACCGTCACGGACTTCGCGCGCTTCAAGGTCGGCGCGTAAGTGATCGACAGGGCCCGCATCTTCGGATGCGGGCCCTTTTCGATGCCTGCGTTTTCGATAGTCTGCATCCGAGAAGAGGAACCACGTGATCGATGAGAACACCGGACGCCGTCGCGTCCTTCTGAAGCTGTCCGGCGAGGCGTTCGGGGGAGGGCAACTGGGTGTGAATCCGGATGTCGTCGGCCAGATCGCGCGCGAGATCGCCGCCGCGGCCGATCGGGTCGAAATCTCCATCGTCGTCGGCGGGGGCAACTTCTTCCGCGGCGCCGAGCTCAGCCAGCGCGGAATGGACCGCGGGCGTGCCGACTACATGGGCATGCTCGGCACCGTCATGAACGCGCTCGCCCTGCAGGATTTCCTGGAGCAGGCGGGAGCGGCCACCCGCGTACAGTCCGCGATCGCGATGACCCAGGTTGCGGAGCCCTACATTCCGCGCCGGGCCGAGCGGCACATGGAGAAGGGACGCGTCGTGATCTTCGGCGCGGGAGCAGGCCTGCCCTATTTCTCGACCGACACGGTGGCCGCACAGCGTGCGTTGGAAATCGGAGCCGACGAGGTGCTCGTCGCGAAGAACGGTGTCGACGGCGTATACACGGCCGATCCGAAGAAGGATGCCGGCGCCACCAGAATTGATCGCATCACCTACCAGGACGCCCTGCAACGCGGGCTCAAGGTCGTCGACTCGACCGCGTTCAGCCTGTGCATGGACAACGGCATCGATATGCGCGTGTTCGGCATGGAGCCGGCCGGCAACGTCACACGGGCCCTCTTGGGTGAGCCGATCGGCACGCTCGTCACGGTCTGAGTTCCGGCATCCCCCGGCACTAGACTTGCAAGGACGTACCGACGAATGGAGTGACCGTGATCGCCGAGATCCTGGCAGACACGAAGACGCGCATGGCCCGGGCCGTGGAGTCGGCGAAGGAGGACTTCGCCACCGTCCGCACGGGTCGCGCGAACCCACAGCTCTTCCAGAAGATCCTGGTCGACTATTACGGTTCGCCGACGCCGTTGGCGCAGCTCGCCTCGCTGAACAACCCCGAGGCGCGCACGCTCATCGTCACGCCGTACGACAAGTCCGCGCTCAAGGCGATCGAGCAGGCCATCCGTGACACGCCGAACATCGGCGCAAACCCGACCAACGATGGGAACATCGTCCGGGTCACGTTGCCTGAGCTCACGGCAGACCGTCGCAAGGAATACGTCAAGATCGTCCGCACGAAGGGTGAGGATGCCAAGGTGCACCTCCGCGGCATCCGTCGCAAGTCCAAGGATGAACTCGACGCGCTCAAGAGCGAGGTCGGCGAAGACGACCTTGCCCGGGCGGAGAAGGAGCTCGACGCCCTCACGCGCGCGCACGTCGACGAGATCGACGCGGCGCTGGGGCGCAAAGAGGCCGAACTCCTCGAGGTCTGAGACCGTCGATGACCGATCCTTCGGACTCCGCGGCGACGGATGACGCTGCGCCCCCCTCGCGAGGCGAGCGGCGGATGGCGGAGCACAACCCGTCCTTCCAGGCGCACGTCCGCGCTGCCCGGAGTGAGCTCGAACAGCAGGTCGGCAAGGCCCGTGCGGATTTCGAGCACGTACAGGAGCGGATCAACGAACGGACGGGGCGCAACCTCCTCCTCGCGGTCTTGATCTCCCTCGCGATCGGCGCCGTGGTCCTGGGGTCGCTGCTGTTCGTCAAATGGCTCTTTCTGCTTTTCGCGATCCCGGTGTGCCTGTTGAGCCTGTTCGAGTTCTCACGCGCGCTGCAGACATCCGGACGGCATGTCGATGTCTGGCCGCAACTGGTCGCCGGGCTCGTCATCATGGCCTCGGGATTCTTCGTCGGTCACTGGACGCACTGGGTGATCACGTTCGCCGCGATCGCGTTCGTCGTCGTCTGGCGGATGCTGGCTCAGATGGTTGCGGCCGACGGTCGTAGCTATGGTGAGGTGCTTTCGGACGTCCTGGTCGCCGGCTTCATCCCGATCTACGTGCCGTTCCTCGCGAGCTTCACCCTGGTGCTCTTGCGGCAAGACCAGGGGGAGTATTGGGTCCTGGCGATGATCGTGACGGTCGTCGCCGCCGATACGGGTGCCTACGCGAGTGGACTCGCCTTCGGTCGCCACCCGATGGCGCCCCGCATCAGCCCGAAGAAGACCTGGGAGGGCTTCGGGGGGGCTGCCCTCGCGGCGGCCCTCGCAGCCACGCTCTTCGCAATCTTCGTGCTGCGTGCGCCCGCGTGGGCGGGCGCCGTCTTCGGCCTCGTCGTGCTGGCCTCTGCGACGATCGGCGACCTCGGTGAGTCGATGATCAAGCGCGACATGGGCATCAAGGACATGAGTTCGTGGCTTCCCGGTCACGGTGGCGTGCTGGATCGGCTCGATTCGATTCTTCCGTCCGCGCCGGCAGCGCTCGCGCTGTACTTCCTCTTCTCCCCCCTGGTGAGTTCATGACCGACCCACAGGCGCCCGAGGCGTCGCCTTTCCCGCACACGACCGGACGCACGAAGGGCTATTCGCCCGATGCGGTGGATGCGTTTCTCGCCCGCGCGCGCGATGCCTTCCAGGCCGATGACGCCGGCGAGGTCGATGCCGGCGCGATCCGCACCGTCGCTTTCCCGCTCGTCAGACGCGGCTACCAGGTCGCGGCCGTCGATGCCGCCCTCGGCCGCATCGAAGACGCCTTCGCCGCGCGTGAGCGTGAGCGGGCCCTGTCGCGGGCGGGTGCACGAGCGTGGGTGGGGCAGTCCCGTCAGCTCGGACAGGAGGTTCTGGATCGCTTGACGCGGCCCAAGCGTCACCGGTTCGCGCGCACGGGCCTCCTCCGGTACGGCTACCGCATCGACGAGGTCGACCTCGTCGCCGACCGGATCGCGCGATTCCTCGAGACCGGCGAGGGTGTTTCCGTCGAGCAGATCCGGACGGTCGCGTTCCGTATGCAACGCCGCGGGTACAACGAAGCACAGGTCGATGCGGTGCTGGATTCCGTCGTCGAGGTCATGCTCGCCGTCGTGTGAGCGGGCTCTCATCGCACGCATCCAGGTCGCCCGCTAGAATCAGGGAACTGTGACTTCCGAAGCCGAGTTGGTCCCCCAGGAATCCCGCGCGATTGCAACGCAGTCCTCCGCGGTCGTCCCTGCGCGACCGCGACCGCCCGAGCGGTGGTCGCGCCGACGCGGTGTGACCGCAACGTTCGCGAGCCTGGCAGTCGCGGCATTCGCAGCTGCCTACGTCGGGCCTCTCACGACGTCCACCTCGACGGCCGAGGCTGCCGAACTCGACCCGGTTTCGCTCTATGCGACCACGATCCACGATGCGCAGCAGTACCTGGCGGCATCCGAGGCTGCGGGCGTCGATCTGGGCCGCGAGGGCCTGTCTTACACGGTCTACGTCACACCGACACCGACCCCCACCCCGACACCCGCGAAGCAGGCCGCATCCGCCACTGGATCTTCGGCGTCCGGCGGATGGTCGCCGCCGTTCGTGTCACCGGATCCGGGGTCCGCGCAGGCCATCGCGTACGAAGCCGTCATGGCTCGCGGCTGGGGTGAGAGTGAGTTCGCGTGCCTCGTCGCGCTGTGGAACAAAGAATCCGGCTGGCGCGTCAACGCGTACAACGCCTCGAGCGGCGCCTACGGCATCCCGCAGTCCCTTCCGGGCGAAAAGATGGCATCGGCCGGCGCGGACTGGGCCACGAATCCCGCGACGCAGATCAGCTGGGGACTCGGCTACATCGGTGGACGCTACGGCACACCGTGCGGCGCGTGGGGCCATTCTCAGGCCAAGGGCTGGTACTGATCGCATGCCTCGTGCGCACCGTCGCAGGCCCGAGCCTGCCGACGATTCGTTCGACCGACTGCTGAACGGGTGGAAACGCGGCGAGACGCGCCGTGGCGTCGAGTGGACCGTCCAACCTGTGTCGGCGGCAAAGGCCCAGAAGACCTACACCTGCCCCGGATGCAGTCGGGATGTCGTTCCGGGAACCGCGCACGTCGTCGTCTGGCGTGCGGACGGCGTGCTCGGCGATGCCGCGGATCTCGCGGCCCGGCGACACTGGCATACCGCCTGTTGGAGGATCGGATGACGATGGAGATTCGCGGACCCGTACAGCTCCCGGCGCGGCGGGAAGAAATCGAGTTGCACACGCTCGACGGGCTCACCCTGGTCGGCGAACTCGCGCTCCCCGAGAAGGGTGAGCCCGTCGCAACGCTCGTGACCCTGCATCCGTTGCCGACGGCCGGCGGCTTCATGGACTCGCATATCCTGCGCAAGGCCGCGGGGCGGCTTCCCGCGCTGGCGAACCTCGCCGTGTTGCGCTTCAACACCCGAGGCACCTCTTCGTCGCGGGGAACGAGCGAGGGCGCCTTCGACGGCGGAGCCGCCGAGGAGTTCGACGTCGCCGCCGCGATGGCCTTCGTCCACGATCGCGGTCTCCCGCATCCCTGGATCCTCGGCTGGTCGTTCGGGACGGAGCTGGCGCTGAAGTACGGACGAGACCATACCATCGAGGGCGCCATCCTGCTCTCGCCGCCCCTGCACCGTGCCACCGCGGACGATGTCGCGGCGTGGAGCGATGATCCGCGCCGCCTGGTGGTCGTCGTGCCGGAGTTCGATGACTATCTGCGCCCCGCGGAAGCGCGGGAACGCTTCGCCTCGGTACCGGGGGCGACTCTGATAGCGGTCGACGGCGGAAAGCACCTGTGGGTGGGGGAGACGCAGACTCGCCGCGTGCTCACCGAGATCGTCGCGGCGACGAACCCTGACGCGCTGCCGCTGCCGACCGAGTGGGACGCCTGAGCCTTCAGAGTTCGTTCTGCCGCGGGATGATGACCTGCCGGTAGATGATCAGGATGCTGGCAGCGACCGGAATCGCGATCAGCGCACCGAGCAACCCGAGCAGAGATCCACCGGCCAGAGCGGCGATCACGACGACCGCGCCCGGCACCGAGACGGCACGGTTCATGATGCGCGGCGACAGGAGGTAGGCCTCGACCTGCATGTAGACCGCGTACCAGATCAGGGCGACGAGGGCGGTGAGGGGTGATCCGAGACCCGGGATCAGACACGTGAGCACGATGATCGCCGAACCCGTCAACGTCCCCACCAACGGGATCAGCGAGAAGAAGAACGCCACGACGGCGAGGACCGCGGGAAAGGGCGCGCCGATGATCGACAGGAAGATGGCGCTCAGGATGCCGTTGATCACACCGAGTGTGACCTGACCGGCGACGTAATAGCCGACGGACGCGGTGATCTGCTCGCTGAGATCGATGAACCGCGCGCGCTTGGAAGCGGGTACCAGTTGATAGACCGCGGCCTTGAGCGACGGTGTCGAGGCGGTGAAATAGATCGTGAGGATCAGCACGATGAGCGCTCCGGTGAACCCGGCGACGATCCCCGCGCCGATGCCGAGGATCGTCTCACCCGCGGCCCCACCGATCTTCGTGATGTCCAGGGTCGCGTACCAGTCGGAGATGTACTGGAAGACCTTTTCCACGTCGAGAGCGGGGAAGACATCGTTCAACCATGTGCGCACAGTCTCGACCGGATCCCATTCCAGGTTGACCGCGCTCTCGATGAGCTTCTGGATCTGGGCGACGAGTTGGGACACCTGGGTGACGATGATCGGCACGATCATCAGGATGATGCCGGCGAACACCGCCAGCAACGCGAAGAACGTGGTCAGCAGTGCCGCCCAGCGCGGGAGGCCTCGGCGCTCGAGCCAGGAGACGAGCGGGTCGAGACCCAGCGAGAGGAACAGTGCCGTCCCGACGTAGAGCAGGATCGTCGACAGTGACGCGACGCTCTGGATCAGCAGGATGCCGACGCCGACGCCGAGCGTGGCGATGAGCGCAGTGCGAAACGGATGCTGGAGCTTCACAGGGGGACCTTCTTGCCGTCGTGGTGTGTGACACACATTACGCAGAGAGGGCCCGATATCCGTCGCGCCGCCCCCTCCCGGGCGACATTCAGGTCATTTTCGCTAGGCTGGAATGTCGAATGTGTGTCTGCGGGTTCTCCGCGCGCGCAGAAAGGTGTCATCCGTGCGTTTCGTCTGGGCTGTGGTGGCCTTTGTGCTTGCCGCTGTCATGATCGGGGCGGGAATCGCTCAGCGAACCGTCCTGCAGGGTCCGACGACGGTCACTCAGGCCATCGAAGTCACCGGTGACGTGCCGTATGTGTTGATCGACGGCGCGGTCTTGCGCAGCCACGACGGCACCCAAACCCTCCGGGCCCAGGGCGACGGGACGATCTTCGCCGCGTACGCGCGGACGAATGACCTGACGACCTGGCTGCAGCGGGCCGACTACGCACACCTGACGCTCGGCGAGGACGGTGCGATCGTCTCCGAGACGGTTCCGCAGACCGAGGCTCCCGCAGACGATGCGATCGCGCTCACACCCGTCGACTCTGACTTGTGGCTCGACCAGTTCCAGCAGGACGATTTGCTCATCACGCAGTTGCAGCTCCCCGAAGACATGAGCGTCCTTGTCGCGACGGACGGGACCGAGCCGGCACCGAGCGATCTGACACTGTCTTGGCCGACCGGGGCAGCGACCCCGTGGGCCGGACCGCTGATCGTGGGTGGCAGCCTGTTGCTTCTGGTCGGGTTGATTCTCTACGCGCTCGGTGTGCGCCACGCCCGCCGCTCGCGAGGCCCCCGGCGCAAGGGGTTGCCGCTTCCGGTGACCGAACCCATCGACCTCGCGGTCGACACCGAGGAGAAGGGCGTCATCTCGGCCACGCCGACACGTCGATCCCTCACCCGCGGCAAGCGTTCGTTCGCGGTCCTCCCCATCGTCGCGGTCTCCGCTCTGATGTTCTCAGGCTGCTCACCGGATGCCTGGCCGGAACTGGTCGGGTCGCCGACGCCTTCGGCCACGCCCAGCATCGTCGTCCCCGACGACCAGGGGAGCCCGGCTGTGACCGAGGCGCAGGCGGAGCGCATCATCTCCCGCATCTCCACGCAGCTGAGTGTGGCGGATGAAGCGAATGATGCCGCCGCTGCCGCTGGTCGCGCGGACGGCGCGGCGCTGCAGGCCCGCGAGACGAATTACCGCCTCCGCACCGCGATCCCCGAGCAGCAGTCGCTCGACCCGATCCCCACCTCGGGCATCCGGGTATTGCTCCCCGAAGCCTTTGACGGCTGGCCCCGGACGTTCATCGCCGTCGTGGGCACGGGCGCGGATTCGCCCGACACGATCATGAGCGTGACGCAAGCCGATGCCTGGTCGGACTACAAGGTCGAGTACATCGCCGACCTCGCCGCCGACACCAGCCTGAGCCTAGCTCCGCCGTATGTGGGTGCGGTCGCGATCGACCCCGACTCGCCGTTCCTTCTGCTTCCGCCGTCAGAGCTCGCCGGCGCCTACGCGGATGTGCTGGATAAGGATGCGGACAGCGAGTTCGCGCCGCTGTTCGACGCCGAGACCGACGTGTTCCGGACGCAGATAGCCGCCAACCGGACATCCCGGTTGGAGTCGTTCAACCAAACGGCGGCTGAGACCGGCACGTTGACGTTCGCGGCTTCCCCGGGGGACACGACGCCGGTCGCGCTCGCGACCCTGGACAGCGGCGCGATCGTCGCCGTCAGCGTGAATGAGACCGACACCGTCACTCCGACCAACGCCGACGCAGTCATCAAGTTGGATGACAGCCCGACAGTGAAGGCCTTGGCAGGTGTCAGTCAGTCTGCGACGGGATTCACGACGACCTTCGCGGATCAACTGTTCTTCTTCGTCCCCGCTCAGAGTTCGACCCAGCGGATCCAGTTCCTCGGCTATTCCTCCAGCATCCTCGACGTGAAGGCGGTCACTCCGTGAGCGATCAGACCCTCGGCGCCCAGCACCCCGGCGCCGTTCTCCGTGGTGCGGTCGACCTGTCGTCGCTCCGCGAACGGGCGACGACGGCAGCTGCTCGCGCACCGGCGACCGGCGATGCGCCCGCGCCGCCGCTCGTGTTCGACGCCACCGATGCGAACTTCGCGACCGTGCTTGAGCTCTCGCGCACCGTGCCGGTCGTCGTCGACCTGTGGGCGGAGTGGTGCGGGCCGTGCAAGCAACTCAGTCCCGTGCTGGAGAAGATCGTCACCGAGCTGGGCGGGCGTCTCGTCCTCGCCAAGGTCGACGTCGATGCCAACCCTCAGCTGGCGCAGAGCTTCCGTGCGCAGTCGATTCCGCTCGTCGTCGCGCTCGTGGCCGGACAGCCGGTGCAGCTGTTCACGGGAGCTGTCCCGGAGCAGCAGGTGCGAGAGGTCTTCGCCCAGCTACTCCAACTCGCGGCCCAGCAGGGCGTGACCGGGACCGTGCCGCAGGGTCCCGTCGACCCTGACGCCGAGCAGCGGGAAGAGGAGGTTTCCGCGCTTCCGCCGCTCCATCAAGAGGCGTTCGAGGCGATCGAGGCGGGCGACTATGCGCGCGCCGCGACGGCGTATGAAGCAGCGCTCGTCGAAGACCCGCGCGATGAGCAGGCGCGCGCAGGTCTCGGACAGGTGCGGTTGCTCGAACGCGTGCAGGGACTCGACCTCCAAGACTCGCGGGCCGCAGCGGCCGCAGCTCCGGAGGATCCCGAGGCGCAGTTCGCGGTGGCCGATCTGGACCTCGCCGGTGGTCACGTCGAGGATGCGTTCGGCCGGTTGCTCGACCTGTTCGCTGTTCTTCCGGACGACGAGCGTGCACCGGTGCGCGAACGCCTTCTCGAGCTCTTCGGGCTCGTCGGCGACACCGACCCGCGCGTGCTCCGCGCGCGCGGTCGCCTCTCCAGCCTGTTGTTCTGATCCGCGCGCGGAGCTACGACGAGCCCTCCGTGCTGTGGCTGAGCCACAACACGCCCAAGGGGGGCAGCGTCATCGTCGCGCGGCCGGAATCATCCGCCCGGACGGCTCCGAAGTTGCCGACACCGGAGCCGCCGTACTCAGGGACGTCCGAATTGAGGATCTCCGTCCACTGACCGCTTTCGCCGAGGTCGAGGGAGAAGTCATAGACCGGGGCGCCGGAGAAGTTGCAGACGATGGCGATCGTGTTCCCGTGATTGTCGCGCCGTGAGAACGCGATGACGTTGGGGTTCCAGTGCGGCGCTCCCAATCGCGTGAACGCGCCCGCGTCGCTGTCGCGTGCCCACAGCGGAGCATGGTCGCGGTAGACCCGGTTGAGAGCACCGACGAAGTTGAAGAGCTCGCGGTGCGCCGGTTGGTCCAGGAGCCACCAATCCAGGCTGCGTGACTCAGACCATTCGGACATCTGCCCGAACTCCTGTCCCATGAACAGCAGCTGCTTTCCGGGGTGGCCCCACATGTACGCCAGGAACGCACGCATGTTCGCGAGCTTCTGCCAGTGGTCGCCGGGCATCCTCGTGAAGAGCGTTCCTTTGCCGTGCACGACTTCGTCGTGGCTGATCGGCAGGAGGTAGTTCTCGCTGAACGCGTACACGAACGAGAACGACAGCTCGCCCTCGTGGTGCGACCGGTACATCGGGTCGCGCTTCATGTACTCGAGGGAGTCGTTCATCCAGCCCATGTTCCACTTGAGGCCGAATCCGAGTCCGCCCTGGCTGGTCGGTGCGGTCACACCGGGGTAGCTGGTCGATTCCTCGGCGATCATGGCGATGCCCGGATATCGCTTGTACGCGGTCGCGTTGACCTCCTGGAGGAAGCGGATCGCCTCGAGGTTCTCCCGCCCGCCGTAGATGTTCGCTTCCCATTCGCCGGCTTCACGCGAGTAATCGAGATAGAGCATGGAGGCCACGGCATCCACCCGCAGACCATCGACGTGGAACTCCTCGAACCAGAACAGCGCGTTCGCGACGAGGAAATTGCGCACCTCGTTGCGGCCGTAGTCGAAGATCAGGGTGCCCCAGTCTTTGTGCTCGCCGCGACGGGGGTCCGGGTGCTCGTACAGGGGCTGACCGTCGAAGCGGGCCAGCGCGAACTCATCCTTCGGGAAGTGACCGGGTACCCAGTCCATGATCACGCCGATGTCGGCCTGGTGCAGGCGATCGATGAGATAGCGGAGGTCGTCGGGGGTCCCGAAGCGGCTCGTGGCGGCGTAATACCCGGTGACCTGGTACCCCCACGAGCCACCGAACGGATGCTCGGCCAGCGGGAGGAACTCGACGTGCGTGAACCCCTGCTCGATCAGGTATCCGACGAGCGGGTCGGCGGCTTCACGATAGGTCAGACCCGGCCGCCACGACGCGAAGTGCAGCTCGTACACCGACATCGGCTGGTCGATGGGGGAGCGGGATCCGCGCCGGGTGAGCCACGCGTCGTCGGCCCATTCGTGCGTGGTGTCGGTGACGATGGATGCCGTGGACGGCGGCACCTCGGCGTGCTGCGCCATCGGGTCGGCCTTCGTGATCCACGGGCCGGCCTGCGTGAGAAGTTCGAACTTGTACGTCGTGCCCACGCCGAGTCCCGGGATGAAGAGTTCCCAGACTCCGCTGGAGCCGAGCGATCGCATCGCGTGCCCCTGACCATCCCAGGAGTTGAAGTCGCCGACGACGCGGACCGCGCGCGCGTTCGGCGCCCAGACCGAGAAGGCCACGCCGTCGACGCCGGCGGTCTGGTGCAGGCGCGCACCGAGGACCCGCCACAGCTCCTCGTGGCGTCCCTCGCGGATCAGGTGCAGATCGAGCTCACCGACCGTCGGCACGTGCCGGTACGGGTCATCGGCGGTGTACGCGACGCCGCCGTCGTAGGCGGTCTCGAGCGTGTAGGAGAGGGGGGCGGTGTCGGTCGAACCCTCCCAGATTCCCGCGCGCACGTGCGTGAGCACCACTCGCTCGCCGTCCGCGAGTACGGCCGTCACCGTCTGAGCGAGCGGCCGTCGTGCACGGATGACCCAGGTGCCGTCCGGCTGCCCGTGAAGCCCCAGCACGTCGTGCGGCGCGTAATAGGACCCGGTGGCTACGGTGTCGAGGACGGCGTCGTCGGGACGGTTCATCGGGTTCCCCTCACGTGCAGGATGTGGACGGGCTCGGCGAAGGCGTCGAGTCGGACGAAGTTGTGATCCGACCAGGTCCACGTCGCGCCGGTGATGAGATCTTCGACGGTGAACTCGTCGCCGGGTGATCCGCCCCACGCCGTGGGGTCCAGATGGACGGTCGTCTGACGCACCGAGTGAGGGTCGACATTGGCGACCACGATGATCGTGTCGGACTGTCCGTCAGCGGTCAGAGCGCCGGGAACGTGCTTCGAGTAGACGAGGATCGCATCGTCGTCGCTGAAATGGATGCGCAGGCCCCGCAACTGCCGAAGTGCAGGATGCGTGCGACGGATCTCGTTGAGACGCTGGAGATACGGCGCAAGCGAATCACCCGCCGCTTCTGCGGCAGCCCAATCCCGGACCTTGTACTCGAACTTCTCGTTGTCGATGTTCTCTTCGGCGCCCGCGCGTGCCACATTCTCGTACAGCTCGTAGCCGGCGTAGACGCCGTAACTCGCGCCCGCTGTCGCGGCGATCGCGGCGCGGATCTTGTAGGCCGGTCGCCCGCCGTACTGGAGATACTCGGTCAGGATGTCGGGGGTGTTCACGAACAGGTTCGGGCGCATGATGTCGGCGGTCTCGTCCGAAATCCACGTGAGGAATTCTTCGAGTTCGGGCTTCGTGTTGCGCCACGTGAAGTACGAGTAGCTCTGCTGGAATCCCGCCTGAGCGAGCCCGAGGAGCGGTGCCGGGCGCGTGAATGCCTCGGCGAGGAAGACGACATCCGGATGCTCGGCGCCGACCGTCGCGATCAGCCACTCCCAGAACTGCAAGGGCTTCGTGTGCGGATTGTCGACGCGGAAGATCTTCACGCCGTGGCCGATCCAGAGCCGCACGATGCGCAGAACTTCGGCCCGGATGCCGTCCGGATCGTTGTCGAAGTTGATCGGGTAGATGTCTTGATACTTCTTCGGCGGGTTCTCGGCGTACGCGATCGAGCCGTCGGGAAGGGTCGTGAACCACTCCGGGTGTGTGGTCACCCAGGGATGATCGGGGGCTGCCTGCAAAGCGAGATCGAGCGCCACCTCGAGGCCCTGAGCGGTGGCCGCGCGCACAAAAGCGCGGAAGTCAGCGATCGTTCCGAGATCCGGGTGCACGGTGTCATGGCCACCGGCCGCCGACCCGATGGCCCACGGCGACCCGGGATCGCCGGGGCCCGCCGTGAGCGTGTTGTTGGGGCCCTTGCGGTTGCGCTCACCGATCGGATGGATCGGCGGGAGGTAGACGACGTCGAACCCCATCGCCGCGACGGCGGGCAGGCGCTTCACGGCGGAGCGGAACGTGCCGCTCTTGATGGTGCCGTCCTTGCGGCGCACGGCGCCTTCGGATCGCGGGAAGAACTCGTACCAGGCGCCGACGCCGGCGCGCTCACGCTCGACGAGCAGCTCGTGAGTACGACTCACCGTCGTGAGCGAGGCGAGCGGCCGCGCCGCGAAGATCGCCGCAAGGCGTGGGTCGCGGACGATCACGAGCGACTGCTCGTCGTTGACGGCACTGTCGCGCATCGCTTCCGCCGCAGTTTTCAGCGCGCGACGCTCGGCCGCAGGACGGTCCTTCTCCTTCGCTGCACGCAGGAAGAGCTCGGCTCCCATGGCGCGCATGAGCGCGGCATCCACGCCGGCGGCGATCTTGAGTTCGGCGGCGTGCTCCCATGTGGCGAAGTCATCCGCGAAGGATTCGAACCGGAAGCGCCACACTCCCTGCTCGAGCGGCGAAACGAGCACGCGCCACCGGTCGAACCCGTCATGGAGAGCCGTCAGCCGATGCAGAGATTCCTGACCGGAAGGCGAGAACAATCGCACGTGCACGCCGATCAGATCGTGACCTTCGCGGAACGCCGTCGCGGTGAACGGCACGGCTTCGCCGACGAACGCGGAGGGGCGGAAGTCGGGGTCCAGGGCCCGCGGGCGCACCTGGCCGAGAGGAATGCGGCCCGTGCGCGCTGCCGCGTCGGGGGCCGGGGCGCCGACGGGTCGGAGGGGAATCTCCGCCGTGCTGCGAACTGCCGGGGAAGGGGAGGTGCTCGTCGTCGTCGCCACGTCTCGAACCTACCGCCGTTGCGTCGCGGTGTGCACCTATCGGTCGGCGCGGCCGCACTCCCGGCCGCGGCGAAAAAGGGCTGAGCGCGGGGGCGGGGCCGGTCAGGCCATGCGGAAAAGCTGCATCGCCGTGCCAGGCAGAGACACGACGTCGCCGGGGGCGAAAGTCTGCTCGGATTCGTCGGGGCGCTCAGGCACACTCGACCACAGTGAGACGAACTCGGTGATGCCCTCGATCCGGGGGAGTGTCACATCGATCGGGCATTCGTTTCCGTGCACGATGAGCAGGATCCGGTTGGGGTCCTCGGACTCGGGAGTGGACCGTGCGTCGTACTGCAAGGTGCGGTGGGCCGGGTTCGTCCACCGTTCGATCGACATCGTCTCCCCGTTCTCGTCGTACCAGTCGATCACGGACGAGTTCGGAACGGAATGTACGGCGTGCCCGAACCGACGCGGGCGGAGAGCCGGATTCTCCCGGCGCAGACGGATGAGTCTCTGCACGTGCGCGAAGAGGTCCTCCTGCCACGGCGCGTGCTGCCAATCGACCCAGGTGAGTGGCGACGAGTGGCAGTAGGCGTTGTTGTTGCCACGTTGCGTGCGGGCGAACTCGTCGCCGGCGGTGATCATCGGAATGCCGGCCGAAAGCAGCAACGTCCCCATGAGGTTGCGCATCGCGCGTCGCCGTGCGGCGAGGATATGCGGATCATTCGTCGGGCCCTCGGCGCCGTGGTTGAACGAGCGATTCGTGTCGGTGCCGTCGCGCCCTTGCTCACCATTGCCCATGTTGTGCTTGATGTCGTAGGAGACGAGGTCGCGAAGCGTGAACCCGTCGTGTGCGGTCACGAAGTTGACGCTCGCGAGCGGACCGCGCGCGTCACTGAACGTGTTCGACGATCCCGCGAGTCGGGTCGCGAACGCGCCGACCCCGACGGGAGCCGTCCCGGCCCGTCGCGCATAGTCGACGTCGCTGAGCCAGAAGTTGCGCACGCGGTCTCGATAGCGGTCGTTCCACTCGGCCCACCCCTCGCCGAAGTTTCCCGTCTGCCAGCCGCCCATGCCGACATCCCACGGCTCGGCGATGTTCTTGACACCGGCCAGGGCGGGATCGTCGATGATCGCTCGCAGGAGGGGGTGATCGGCGGTGAAGACGTGGTTCTCGTCACGACCGAGCGTCGCGGCCAGGTCGAAACGGAATCCGTCGACCTGCAGGTCGTTCGCCCAGTAGCGCAGCGAATCGAGCACCAGGCGCGCGGCGGCATCCGTGGACGTATTCAGCGAATTGCCGCAGCCCGTGACATCGATGTACGCGCTGTCCTCGTGCTGGCGGTAGTAGGCCCCGTTGTCGATGCCCCGCAGGCTCGACCGGGGATCGGCCATACCGAGTTCGGACGTGTGGTTGAAGACGACGTCGAGGATCACCTCGATACCGGCCGCGTGCAGGGCCTTGACCATTTCCTGGAACTCGCGGACGACACCGCCGGGCCCCTGGGCCGATGACTCCACGGTCGCGTAGCCGCCGTGTGGCGTGAAGAAGTTGAGCGTGTTGTAGCCCCAGTAGTTCGTGAGACCGTGCTGCAACAGACGAGGCTCGGTCTCGAACGCGTGCACGGGCAGCAGTTCGACGGCCGTGACACCTAGCGCACGCAAGTGCTCGATCATCGCCGGGTGTCCGAGCCCGGCGTACGTGCCGTGCAGCGCAGGAGGGACACCGGGGTGTCTTTTGGAGAGCCCGGTGACGTGCGCTTCGTAGATCACGGTGCGATCCAGCGGAGTCGCCGGTTTCGTGACGCCTTCCCAATCGAAATCGGGCTCGACGACGACCGAGCGCCACTGACCCCGCCGCACCGGCACGAGGCCCCGCCCGTACGGGTCGATCAGCAAGCTCTCGGGGTTGAAGGTGTTGCCGGGCCCGGCCGGACCGTCGACGCGCAGCGCATAGCGCGTGCCGGGACGCAGGCTCGGCGTCGTGATCTCCCAGACACCGCCGCCGACGGGGGCGAGCGGAAACGCTTCCGTGATCCAGTCGAGGTCGGATTCGTCGAAGACGACCAGCTCGATGCGCGTGGCCGCTCCCGACCAGACGCGCAGGCGTCCACTATCACCCCGCAGAGTCACCCCCAGATCGTCGAGCGAGGAGTCGAGGAATGCGGGGGGAGCCGCGAGGGTACTGGACGGCGTCGGGCAGGCCATGCGCTCTACAATAGTAATGCAGTGAGTCCGGCACGTAACGCCACGAGGAGGGTCATGTCGATCTACCTCGACCACGCGTCGTTCTCGCCGTTGCGGCCCGCTGCACGCGACGCGTGGCTCGCCGCGACCGACGTGATCGGCAACGCCTCGTCTGTGCACGGTGCCGGCCAGGACGCACGACGGGTGCTCGAGGAGTCTCGGGAAACCCTCGCCGCCGCGTTGCGGTGCGAGCCGATCGAAGTCGTCTTCACGTCGGGCGGCACGGAATCGGTCAATCTCGCGCTCAAAGGTCTCTGGTGGTCACGTTCGGCCGGGGCGGATGCCGTGGTCGTCCCGGATGGCGAGCATCACGCGACGATGGACACGATGTCGTGGCTCGTGGCCGTCGAACGTGCACACGCGCGCCACGTGGCGCTCGACGGATGGGGACGAATCGATCCGACCCGGTTCGCGGATGCCCTCCCCGGCGCGGCACTTGCGACCGCGCTGATCGCCAACAACGAGGTCGGGACGGTGCAGGATGCCGGTGCCTTGGCCGGCGCGGCGGCGGAGGCCAGCATCCCGCTCCACCTCGACGCGATTTCGGCACTCGGTCACCTCCCGCTCGACTTCGCCGGCTGGCGTGGCGCCGGGAACGGCTCCGGCGGCCTGGTCGCGCTCAGTATTTCGGGACACAAGGTCGGCGCTCCCGTCGGCACGGGTGCGCTCGTGGTGTCGCGCCACGCCGCCCTCACCCCGCTCCTTCACGGGGGCGGGCAGCAGCGCGGCCTGCGCTCCGGTACCCCCGATGTCGCCGGCGCTGCCGCTCTCGCCGTCGCGACGACGGAGGCCGTCGCCGAGCAGGCGCGGGAGCACGCGCGCCTGTCGGCGCTGCGCGCGCGCTTGATCGCGGGTATCCGCGCTACGGTGCCGGCCGCCGAACTCCTGGGTGACCCCGACAATCGCCTTCCGGGAAACGTCCACCTGCATTTCCCGGGCGCCGCGGGGGAGTCTCTGCTGTTTCTGCTCGACCAGGCGGGCATCTCGGTATCGACCGGATCGGCGTGCCAGGCCGGAGTCGCCGAACCGTCGCATGTCGTCCTGGCACTGGGGCGCGACGAACGCGTGGCGCGGTCGGTGCTGCGCATCACGCTCGGCAGGACGACGACCGCCACCGACATCGACGCCGTGCTCGCGGTGTTGCCGGATGCGTATCTGCGGGCATCCGGAGCCCGCACAGCCGCTCGCTCGTAGACTGGGTTCGTGCGAGTTCTAGCGGCGATGAGCGGTGGGGTTGACTCTGCCGTCGCTGCGGCGCGTGCCGTGGAGGCCGGTCACGACGTCGTCGGGGTCCATCTGGCGCTTTCGCGCGCGGGGGGCACGCTGCGCGCGGGCAGTCGTGGTTGCTGCACGATCGAGGACGCTCTGGATGCGCGTCGCGCCGCTGATCGCCTCGGCATCCCGTTCTACGTCTGGGATTTCTCCGAGCGCTTCCGTGAGGACGTCATCGCCGACTTCGTCGCCGAATATCAGGCGGGCCGCACGCCGAACCCGTGCATGCGGTGCAATGAGAAGATCAAGTTCGCCGCGCTCCTCGAGCGTGCGCTCGAGCTCGGTTTCGACGCGGTCTGCACCGGGCACTATGCCCTGCTGGTCGACGGACCGGACGGTCGGGAGCTGCACCGTGCGTCGGACGCTGCCAAGGACCAGTCCTACGTCCTGGGTGTCCTCACTGCTGAGCAGCTTGCACACACGTACTTCCCGCTGGGCGACACGCCGTCCAAGGCGCTCGTGCGTGCCGAGGCTGCCGAGCGCGGTCTGACGGTCGCGCAGAAGCCGGACAGCCACGACATCTGTTTCATCCCGGACGGCGACACGCGCGGCTGGTTGGCCGACAAGGTCGGCGCAGAGCGCGGGCAGATCCTCGATCGTGCCGGTGACGTCATCGGCACTCACGAGGGGGCGCACGCGTTCACCGTGGGCCAGCGTCGTGGACTCTCGATCGGCACTCCTGCTGCGGACGGCAAACCGCGCTTCGTTCTGGAGGTGCGACCCGCGTCGAACACGGTCGTCGTCGGACCCAAAGAAGCCCTCGCGACAGCGGAGATCTCCGGCATCCGCGCGACGTGGACCGGCGCGCCGCCCGCGGCGGAGGAGTTCGACTGCCACGTGCAGATCCGGGCGCACTCCGACCCGGTCTCGGCACGCGCACAGTGGCGCTCAGGCGGTGTCACGGTCGTCCCCGATGCTCCGTTCGACGGGGTCGCTCCGGGCCAGACCGCGGTTCTCTACCTGGGGACGCGTGTGCTCGGCCAGTTCACCGTCGACGCGACGGTGTCTGCGGTCGCCGTCGACGCCTGAGACGATGTCGCAGGTGCGTCCTACACTTACGGGGTGACGGATGCCGCTGACCAGAACGCGCTGCCAGATGACCTCGACGCGGCGCGTTCCGAGTCCGAGCGGCTCACCGCGCTGATCGTCGATGCCCGTGAGGCGTACTACGGGCATGATGCCGAACTCGTTGACGACGCGACCTACGACACGTGGATGCGTGCGCTCGAAGACCTCGAGCGCCTCTTCCCCGAGGTGCAGGGCCAGGACTCGCCCACTCTGACGATCGGTGCTGCGGAGTCGTCGCTGTTCGCTCCGGTCACTCACGCCGAGCGGATGTTGAGCCTCGACAACGTGTTCAGCGCCGACGAACTCACGCAGTGGTGTGAGAAGACCCGTGCGGCGGCGGCGCGGGATGTCCGGTGGCTCACCGAACTGAAGATCGACGGGCTCGCGATCAACCTGCGGTACGCGCACGGTGAGCTCGTCTCCGCGGCGACCCGCGGGGACGGTCGCGTCGGCGAGGACGTCACCGAGAACGCCCTCCGCATCGCGGGAATCCCCCGCCGGCTGGAGGGCACCGGTCATCCGGCGTTCGTCGAGGTGCGTGGCGAGGTCTATATTCCGGTGGCGGCATTCGACGTGCTCAACACACTCCAGGCGCGCCTGCGTGATCAGGTCATGACCGAGTCGCTCGAGCGCGGCGTCGACGAGGAAAAGGCGACCCGGAGTGCGGCGCGCCGCTTCCCGGCGTTCGCCAATCCGCGCAATGCGGCCAGCGGCGGCTTGCGACAGCAACTCGAGAAGAAGACCGGGCTCGAACTCGAAGCGGGCCGCGCGCGCGTCGAGTCGCTGCGGCTGTACGTCCACGGAATCGGGGCGTGGCCCGATCCGCCGGTGTCGTCGCAGAGCGAGATCTACGCGCTCCTGGCCGGATGGGGTCTGCCGACGAGTCCCTACTTCCGCACATTCGACGACGTCGCCGGGGTGCAGGAGTTCGTCGCGCACTACGGGTCGCATCGACACGACGTCACCCACGAGATTGACGGGATCGTCGTGAAAGTCGACGAGTTGGCTCTGCACGACGAGCTCGGCGCGACGAGCCGCGCGCCGCGCTGGGCCATCGCGTACAAGTACCCGCCCGAGCAGGTCAACACCACGCTCCTGGACATCGTCGTGTCCGTCGGGCGCACCGGACGGGCGACGCCCTTCGCCGTCATGGCACCCGCTCGCGTCGCGGGATCGGTCGTCCGTCAGGCGACTCTCCACAATCAGGACGTCGTGAAGGCCAAGGGTGTTCTGATCGGCGACACGATCGTGCTGCGCAAAGCAGGAGACGTGATCCCCGAGGTTCTCGGTCCCGTCGTCGAGTTGCGTGACGGCACGGAGCGGGCCTTCGTCATGCCGACGCAGTGCCCGGAATGCGGATCCCCCCTCGCACCCGCGAAGGAGGGAGATATCGATCTGCGGTGTCCCAATACGCGCTCCTGCCCCGCGCAGGTCCGCGGGCGGGTCGAGCACATCGGCTCCCGTGGAGCGCTCGACATCGAAGTGCTCGGCGAAGTCACCGCGGCTGCGCTGACGCAACCCGACGTGCCGACGATCCCGCCGCTCGCAACGGAGGCGGCGCTGTTCGAGCTGACGCTCGATGATCTCGTGCCCATCGAGGTCGTCGTCCGCGACGCCGAAACAGGGGAGCGGCGGGTCGACGAGTCGACCGGCGAGTTCGTTCGCCGGACGCCCTTCCAGAAGCTCGGCGCGGCGGCGTATCCACCCGAAGCCGCCGACATGGACGCGGCGCAACGGCGGAAGGCCGGCATCCGCAAGGACTATCGCGAAGTGCTGCCGTCCGAGGCCGCGGTGAAACTGCTGGCGGAACTCGAAAAGGCCAAGACGAAAGAGCTCTGGCGCTTCTTGGTCGCGCTCAGCATCCGTCACGTCGGTCCGGTGGCCGCGCGCGCTCTCGCTCAATGGTTCGGTTCGCTCGACGCCATTCGTGCGGCCACGCGTGAGGAGCTGGCCGCCGTCGACGGCGTCGGCGGCATCATCGCCGATTCGCTGCGGGAATGGTTCGATATCGACTGGCATCGCGAGATCGTCGATCGCTGGGCCGCCGCCGGTGCGCAGCTCACAACTCCCGGTCACCCCGGACCGGGCGCTGCTGCCCTGGCCGGCGGGGTCTTGGAGGGAGTCACCGTCGTGGCGACGGGGAGCCTCGACGGCTACACGCGCGAGGGCGCGCAGGAGGCGATCATCGCCGCCGGGGGCAAAGCGGCATCCAGCGTCTCGAAGAAGACCGATTTCGTTGCGGCCGGACCCGGCGCCGGGTCGAAACTCGGCAAGGCGGAGGAGCTTGGCGTGCGCATCATCGACGCGGCACAGTTCCGGATCCTCGTCGAGCAAGGCCCCGACGCGCTCGGCGCCGGCTGATCACTCCGCCGGTGCGGTGCCGTTCGTCAGGGTCAGCAGTGACTCGCGCACCTGACGGCGCAGGACCTTGCCGATGAGCGAGGTCGGCAACTCGTCGACGACGAAGATCCGGCGTGGCACCTTGTAGGGCGTGAGGATGCCGCGCACGTACTCGCGGATGCTCTCCACGTCCATGTCGGCTCCGTCGAGGACGACGGCGGCGACGACCTCCTCGCCGGAATGGGTGCTCGGGAGTCCCACGACGGCGGCATCGACGACGTGCGGGTGCTGGCGGAGCGCGTTCTCCACCTCGGTCGGGGCGACGTTGAAACCACCCGTGATGATGAGCTCCTTGATGCGGTCGACGACGCGCACGAAGCCGCCTTCGTCGATCGTGACGATGTCGCCCGTCCGGAACCAACCGTCGACGAAGACCCGTTCGGTTTCTTCCGGGCGGCCGTAATACCCCTGGAAGACCTGCGGTCCCCGCACCAAGAGCTCGCCGCGTTCACCCGGCGGCACGTCGCGCGTCGGCTCATCGGGATCGACGACGCGGCACTCGGTTCCCGGCAGGGGCAGGCCCACGGTCCCCGCCACCCGGTTGTCCGCGACAGGGTTGGCCATGAGGACGGGGGAGCACTCGGAGAGGCCGTAGCCCTCCACCAAAAACCCGCCGGTGGCTTCCTCGAACGGCACCACGATGCTCTGCGACAGCGCCATGGCGCCCGAGATGGCCACGTCGGTCCCCGCAAGGGAGACACCCTCCGCACGGGCCGCAGCCAGGAGCCGTTCGGCGATCGGCGGAACGAGCGGGAGGAATGTGGCCGGGTGCTTCTTCGTCACCTCGAGAACGAGATCGGGCTCGAAGCGGGGAAAGAGCACGAGTCGCGCTCCCATCGACATCGCGAAGGTGAGGCAGAGCGTCAGCCCGTACGCGTGGAACATCGGCAGGACGGCATAGACGACGCAGCCATGGCCACGCTGGATCGACGGCACCCACGCCTGGGACTGGCGGGCGTTCGACAGCAGGTTCCGATGCGTCAGCGCCGCACCCTTCGGCGCGCCCGTCGTCCCGCTCGTGTACTGGATGATCGCCAGATCATCACACTGCGGTCCGGGTCGAGACGCCGGCAGCGGATCGCTCGCGAGGAGCTTCTCCCACGGGATCGCTCCCGAGACGCGCTCGGTGAGAGCCTCCCGCGACGCGCGGGCCTTCGCGATCGGCAGCGTCAGCGCAAGGCGAAGACGCAGCGGCATGGCGCGCGTGATGTCGACCGAGATCAGATTGTGGACCGCCACATCCGCGGGGAAATCCTGCACGGTGCGGACGACCTTGCTCCAGACGATGGCCGTCTTCGCCCCGTGATCCTCGAACTGCTGGCGGAGTTCTCGCGGCGTGTAGAGCGGGTTGTGTTCGACCGCGATGGCGCCGAGCCGGAGGATCGCGTAGAACGCGACGATGTGCTGGGGGCAGTTGGGCAACACGATGGCCACGGTATCGCCGGTACCGACCCCGAGCGCGGCGAGCCCTGCCGCCGTCCGATCGATGGCATCCTGCAGATCGCGATAGGTGGTCTCGCGCCCGAAGAACTGCAACGCCGGCGCATCAGGGTAGTCCCGTGCGGATGCCGCGACGATGTCCAGAAGGGACCCCGTGACGGGCTCCAGGTCGTCGGGGACCCCGTCGGCGTAGCTGGCGATCCAAGGGCGAGGAGGGTCGTAGGTCGTCACGGCATCAGCCTAACGGCGCGGCAGGAAGCCATGGAGGGCCCACGTAGACTGGTCTGGTGTCTGAAATCACCCCTGATCTCGTGCGCCATCTCGGCGTGCTCGCCCGGATCGAACTGAGCGACGAGGAGGTGCAGCGCCTCACCGGAGAGCTCGACGCGATCGTGGACAACATCGCCAAGGTGTCCGAGGTCGCCACCCCCGACGTCCCCGCGACGAGCCACCCGATTCCGCTGCACAACGTGTTCCGTCCCGACGTCGTGGGCCGCATGCTGACCCGCGACGAGGTGCTGCAGAATGCTCCGGATGCCGCCGACGGCCGTTTCCGCGTGACCGCGATCCTGGGAGAAGAGCAGTGAGCGAACTGATTCGATTGAGCGCCGCGGACCTCGCGGCGCGCCTGTCTGCGGGCGACGTCTCGAGCGTCGAGGCGACGCAGGCTCACCTCGACCGCATCGCCGCGGTCGACGGCGACGTGCACGCGTTCCTTCACGTCAGCGATCACGCGCTCGACGTCGCTGCCGACATCGACCGGCGCCGCGCCGCGGGCGAGCAGCTCGGAGACCTCGCCGGTGTTCCGCTGGCGATCAAGGACGTCCTCGTCACGACCGACATGCCCTCGACCAGCGGATCGAAGATCCTCGAGGGATTCCTGTCGCCCTACGACGCGACTGTCGTCGCCCGCGTGCGCGCGGCGGGCCTCGTGCCCCTCGGTAAGACCAATATGGACGAATTCGCGATGGGCTCCTCCACCGAGCACTCCGCGTACGGTCCGACCCACAACCCGTGGGACCTCGACCGTATCCCCGGCGGCTCCGGTGGTGGCTCGGCTGCGGCCGTGGCCGCGTTCGAAGCGCCGATCGCCCTCGGCTCGGACACCGGCGGGTCGATCCGTCAACCGGCACACGTCACCGGGACGGTCGGGCTCAAGCCCACCTACGGTGGCGTCAGTCGCTTTGGCGCGATCGCTCTTGCCTCGAGCCTCGATCAGGTCGGCCCCGTCTCGCGCACCGTCCTCGACTCGGCGCTGCTGCACGACGTCATCGGCGGGCACGACCCGCACGATTCCACGTCGCTGACCGACGCGTGGCCGTCGTTCGCGGCGGCTGCGCGCGAAGGCGCTCGCGGCGACGTCCTGAAAGGGCTGAAGGTCGGCGTTATTCGCGAGCTGCCCGATAGCGGCTTCCAGGCGGGTGTCTCGGCGTCCTTCCGCGCGTCACTCGCGCTTCTCGAGGCACAGGGCGCAGAGATCGTGGAGATCAGCGCACCGCACTTCGAGTACGGCGTCGCGGCGTACTACCTGATCCTGCCCGCCGAGGCATCGAGCAACCTCGCGAAGTTCGACTCGGTCCGTTTCGGTCTTCGCGTCGACGTTCCGGGCGGCACGGTCGAGGACGTGATGGCGCGCTCGCGCGACCTCGGCTTCGGAGACGAGGTCAAGCGTCGCATCATTCTCGGCACCTACGCGCTGTCGGCCGGCTACTACGACGCGTACTACGGCAGTGCCCAGAAGGTGCGCACGCTCATTCAGCGTGATTTCGACGACGCCTTCGCGCAGGTCGATGTGATCGCGACGCCGTCGGCGCCCACCACGGCCTTCCGGCTGGGGGAGAAGATCGATGACCCGCTGCAGATGTACCTCAACGACATCACCACGATTCCGGTGAACCTCGCCGGAGTCCCCGGGATCTCGATCCCCTCCGGGCTGGCGGCAGAGGACGGGCTGCCGGTCGGCATCCAATTCGTCGCTCCCGCCCGCGAGGATGCCCGCCTGTACCGCGTGGGTGCTGCGCTGGAAGCTCTGCTCGTCGATGAATGGGGTGGTCCGCTCCTGGACCGCGCCCCGCTGCTGGGAGGGGCCCGCTGATGGCCAAGGACGCACTGCTCGACTTCGACAAAGCGCTCGAGCTCTACGAGCCGGTACTGGGCTTCGAGGTGCACGTCGAGCTGAACACCGCCACGAAGATGTTTTCGGCCGCCGGCAACCCGGCGCACGCCGACAACCATGACGCTGCGCCGAACACGCTGGTCGCGCCCGTCGACATGGGACTGCCGGGCTCGCTGCCGGTCGTCAACGAGACGGCCGTGCGATTCTCGATCAGCCTGGGTCTGGCCCTCGGGTGTTCGATCGCGCCGTCGAGCCGCTTCGCGCGGAAGAACTACTTCTACCCCGACCTCGGCAAGAACTACCAGATCTCGCAGTACGACGAGCCGATCGCCTTCGAGGGCGAAGTTCAGATCGAACTCGCCGACGGCACCGTGATCGACGTCCCGATCGAGCGTGCGCACATGGAAGAGGATGCCGGCAAGCTGACTCACGTCGGTGGCGCGACCGGGCGAATCCAGGGCGCGGAGTACTCGCTCGTCGACTACAACCGTGCCGGAGTGCCGCTCGTCGAGATCGTCACGAAGCCGATCTACGGCACCGAGCACCGTGCTCCGGAGGTGGCCAAGGCCTATGTCGCGGCGATCCGGGACATTGTGCTGTCGCTGGGCATCTCGGAAGCGCGCATGGAGCGGGGAAACCTTCGCTGCGACGCGAACGTGTCGCTGCGTCCTCGCGGCCAGGAGAAGCTCGGAACGCGCACCGAGACCAAGAACGTCAACTCGATGCGCTCGGTCGAGCGCGCCGTCCGCTACGAGATTCAGCGTCAGGCGGCGATCCTCGCCGGCGGTGGGACGATCACGCAGGAGACGCGCCACTGGCACGAGGACACCGGGCGTACGTCGCCCGGCCGCCCGAAGTCGGATGCCGACGACTACCGCTACTTCCCGGAGCCGGATCTGCTGCCGGTCGTTCCGTCCGAGGCGCTCATCGAGCAATTGCGCGCCGCCCTTCCCGAAGCGCCGTCGGTACGCCGCCGTCGCTTGAAGGGCGACTGGGGCTTCACCGACCTGGAGTTCCAGGACGTCGCCAACGGCGGGCTCCTCGCGGAGGTCGAGGCCACGGTCGCCGCCGGCGCGACACCGTCCGCCGCCCGCAAATGGTGGACGGGTGAAATTTCCCGCTTGGCCAACGCGCAGGGCGTCGAGGCGACGTCGCTGATCGCTCCGGCCTCGGTAGCCGCTCTGCAATTGCTCGTCGATGCGGGCACGCTGAACGACAAGCTCGCCCGCCAGGTGCTCGAAGGCGTCATCGCCGGCGAAGGCACGCCGCAGGAAGTCGTCGACGCGCGCGGTCTTGCGGTCGTTTCCGACGACGGTCCGCTGATCGCTGCGATCGACGACGCGCTGGCCGCTCAACCGGATGTGCTCGAGAAGATCCGCGACGGCAAGGTGCAGGCGGCCGGTGCCGTCATCGGCGCGGTCATGAAGGCCATGCGGGGTCAGGCCGACGCGGGTCGCGTGCGCGAACTCGTCCTCGAGCGCGCCGCGCAGTAGCCACCGCCGCTGTCGGCGCTGACCGGCAGAATGGATGCATGGGACGCGGCGATGGAACGGGGCGGGTCGTCTCACCGGACGATGCCGACGATTCGGGTACCCGCATCCTGCACGTCGACATGGATGCCTTCTACCCGTCCGTCGAAGTGCTCGACGATCCGTCGCTCGCCGGGAAACCGCTGATCGTCGGAGGCGCCGAGGGGCGAGGTGTGGTGGCGAGCGCCTCGTACGAGGCGCGCCGATACGGCGTGCGATCGGCGATGTCGGTCCAGGTCGCGCTACGGCTGTGCCCGACCGCGATCGTCGTGGTCCCGCACTTCGAGCGGTATGCCGCGCTGTCGCGCCAGGTCATGGACATCTTCCATTCCGTGACTCCGCTCGTCGAGCCCCTCTCGATCGATGAAGCCTTTCTCGATGTCGCCGGTGCGCGGCGGTTGTGGGGGAGCCCGGGACACATCGCGCGCGAGTTGCGCGCACGCGTCCGCGCCGAGACGGGGTTGATCTGCAGCATCGGCGTTGCATCGACCAAGCACGTCGCCAAGATCGCATCGACTCTGTCGAAACCCGACGGGCTCCTCATCGTGAGCGCCGACGAGACCGCGGCCTTTCTCGCCGCGCGACCGGTGGCTGCGCTCTGGGGCGTCGGGCCGAAAGCGGCCGAGGCACTGGCAGGGCGCGGCATCCACACCGTCGCCGACATTCTCGCCACGCCGCCGTCCGTCCTCGACCGGGCGCTCGGGGCCGTGACCGGCCAGCGCATCCGGCAGTTGGCGCAGGGGCATGACCCGCGCACGGTCGAGGTTGAACGCATCGAGAAGAGCATCGGCCACGAAGAGACTTTCCTCGAGGATGTCGCCGACCCCACGGTGCTCCGCAGCGAACTGCGCCGACTGGCCGACCGTGTGGCGGCCCGGCTACGGGCCGGCGGGTGGGAGGCCGGCACGATCGCCCTGAAGTTGCGCTACGCCGACTTCACGACGCTGACGCGAGCATCGACGCCGGCAGAGCCCACCGACGTCGGACAGCGGATCGGCGACGTCGCGATCGGCCTGTTCGAGCAGCTGGACCTGTCGCAGCCGGTGCGGCTCATCGGTGTCCGGGCGGAGAAGCTGCGCCCCAACGGAGGTGGAATGATCCCGCTCTGGGACGACGACGCCGGTTGGAAGCGCATCGATGCCGCGCTCGACGGTGCGCGCGAACGCTTCGGTGGCGGAGCCGTCACGCGCGCCAGCGTGATCGGACCACGTCGCGACGTCAATGCGCTTCCCACCAATCCGCGACTGCCGGACGTTTCGCGCGACTGACGAAGCCGTGCGCAGGCTCCGACTGCGCAGTACGGTGGAGGCATGCCCAATCTCGCACTCGAACTCGGCAAGCAGACAGCCTCCCTCGGCGTGAACAGCGTCTACGGACAGCAGCAGGATGTCGGGGGTGTGACACTCGTGCCCGTCGCCCTCGCGTGGACCGGCTTCGGCGCCGGGGAAGCCGCAGAGGGAAGCGGCGGCGGAGGCGGCGGCTACGCCATTCCCCTGGGTGCCTACATCCGCAAGGGCGACGACCTGCGGTTCGAACCGAACCCGGTCTCGCTCGCCGCGATCGCGATCCCGCTCGTGTGGGTCGTGGGTCGGGCGCTCAGCCGCATCATCCGTGCCCTCAAGCGCTGACCTCACCTTCGCGGCGGCGCTGTCCGCCGCCGCCGATGACATCGTCGCCGCGCTCGGTTCGGCATCCGCTTTCGCCCCGATCACGCTGATCGACGGCCGATCCGGGTCGGGAAAGTCCACTCTCGCGGCCGATCTCGTCGCGCGTAGCCGCGGCCGCCTGCAACTCATCGCCCTCGACGATCTCTATCCGGGGTGGGATGGGTTGACTGCGGGGGCCGAGGAGGCGTTGAAGCGCGTCATCGCGCCGCACGCGACGGGACATAGTGCCACCTGGCGGCGGTGGGATTGGGCTCTCGGGCGCCGCGCGGAAGCGCATACGGTCGATCCGGATCGCCCACTCCTCGTCGAAGGTGCGGGCTTGCTCACCGCAGAGACCGCTGCGCTGGCCGACGTCACGGTCTGGCTGGAGGCACCGGCGTCTTCGCGCAAACGGCGGGCTCTCGATCGCGATGGCGAGACGTACCGGCCGCACTGGGATCAGTGGGCCGCACAGGAGACGGTGCACCTTGCGCAGCACCGGCCTCAGAGCCACGCCATGTTCGTCTTCGCGATGCCCTGATCAGCGTTCCAACGCGCGCACAAGCCCGTCCAAGCGATAGCCCAACCAGTCGTAGATGCCGAATCGGCCATCGGCGTCGTCGTGGTCGTCTTCCGTGTGGATTCCGAGCCGCGTCGCCAGGACGAGTCGCAGGGCACTGAGCGTTCGTAGCCAGGCAGCGGATGCGTGACGGTCCAGGTGCACCCGTAGGCGGTCGTCGAACTCCGTGACGTCGAGGGATGCCGGGGACAACTGCTCGCCGTCGCGGAGAAGCGTCGTCGCAACGAGCTGGGCATCGGCGAGCCGCCGGTCGAGCAGGTCGGATTGGGTGAGGCGTCGGAACTCCTCAGCGGCAGCGTCATCGTCCCGGTACGCATCGGGCACGAGTCGCGCGACGGCAGGATCGTCCGTCGCCTCGCCTGCGCTGATCACCTCGATGAACTGCTCGACGAGGTCGGTCAGATGAGCTGCCTCGATGAGCGACAGGTCGAGTTCGACGGACCCCGTCATCCCCCCGCCTCGCGGACGGTGGCCCACAGGCCGTAGTCGTGCATGGCCTGGGCGTGCAGTTCCATCTGCTCGCGCGCACCTTCCGCGACGACCGCGTGGCCGTCATGGTGTACGGCGAGCATGAGCTTCTCGGCGCGCTCCGCCGAGAAACCGAAGTACTCCCGGAAGATGTGGGCGACGTAGCTCATGAGGTTCACCGGATCGTTCCAGACGACCGTCTGCCAGGCGCCGAACCCGGTTTCTTCGAGGCGGAGTTCGACGTCGTCGAGGGGGAGGGCGACGCTCATCACGCCCACCCCAGTTCGTGCAAGCGCTCATCATCGATCCCGTAGAAATGCGCGATCTCGTGCACCAGCGTCGTGTGCACTTCCTCGCGGAGTTCGTCGAGGTCATCGCACGCGTGCAGGTGCGGTTCCCGGTAGACGATGATCCGATCCGGGAGTTCACCCATTCCGTAACGATCCCGCTCCGTGAGGGCGAGTCCGTCGTACAGACCGAGCAGGTCCAGGCTCCCGTCTTCCGGACGGTCTTCGACGACGAACACGAGATTGTCCAGCCCGTCGAGCATCTCGTCGGGAAGAAGGTCGAGTTCATCGGTCACCAGGCGATCGAACGCCACCGCATCCATCTCGATCATGACACCCTCCCACCGGGGGAGTACTTGGGGTGAGTAACGGGGCTCGAACCCGCGACATCGGCCACCACAAGGCCGCGCTCTACCAACTGAGCTATACCCACCATGTGCCCATCTCCGGGCAACCCATCAAGTGTATTACAGCTCGCGGGCGAACGACGACACAGCCGAGGCTGCCGCCTCTCGCGCCTCATCGGACGTCGGTCCAGGTGCGGCGACGAACACCGCGTCGCGGTAGTACGCGAGCTCACGGATCGACTCGCGGATATCGGCGAGCGCACGGTGCCCGCCGTCTTTCACGGGGGCCTGAAAGTAGGCGCGCGGATACCAGCGACGCGACAGCTCCTTGATGCTGGAGACATCGACGTTGCGATAGTGCAGCCAGCGGTCGACGCGTGGCATGTACTTCGCGAGGAACATCCGGTCGGTGCCGATCGTGTTGCCTCCGAGCGGCGCCTTCCCCTCCGGCACGAAACGCTGGATGTACTCGAGCGCCTCGAACTCCGCTTCGGCGAGGCTCACGCCACGTGGGATCTCTTCGAGGAGCCCCGAGCTGGCATGCATGTTCGTCACGAAGTCGTTCATGTTCGCCAGCGCGGAGTCGTCGGGCTTGATCACGATCTGGAAGCCCGGGTCAAGCACGTTCAGTTCGAAATCGGTCACGACGATCGCGATCTCGACGAGCTCGTCGACAGCCAGATCCAGCCCGGTCATCTCGCAATCGATCCAAACGATCCTGTCGTTCTCCGCGGCATTCACCATTCCGTCATCCTAACGAGCAGGCCGACACGCCGGCCTGGCGCAGGCGACGCCGGAGGGCACATCAGCGAAAGAGTCCCCCCAGGAGGATTCGAACCCCCGACCTTGCGGGTAGAAACCGCTCGCTCTTCCACTGAGCTATGGAGGGTGGTGAGACGTGTTCTACCGTACCGCGCAACGCCGCAGGGTGTGATCGCGGGTGCGACGCAGAGAACCGTGGCGCGCGGCGCTTCGTCGGCGTAGCGTCAGGGGCAGAACGAGAGGAGCGCCATCATGAGTTCATCCATCCTCTGGGTTGCCTACGGCAGCGAGGGGAACGTCGTCGGAAGCGTTCGCAAGGACGACGACGGCTACACCGTCACCATCGCCGGCGCCGAGGCGAGTCTCGGCACATACCCGTCGATGGACATCGCAAAGAATGCGCTGCATGGGCATCTGGCCCCCGGTGCGGATTGGCCGCAGTTCCGCGAGCACTGAGCCGACCCGAAGGTCGCTCAGACCGGTTGTACCGTCTCCGCCACGCGTGCCGCGCGCCTGCGCCGACGGTCGAAAGGCGGAAGCGCGACGTGCACGAGCGGGCCGATGCAGAGCGCGAAGATCACCGTCCCGAGACCGACCGTGCCGCCGAGAAGCCATCCGGCGACGAGTACGGAGGCTTCAACGCCGAGTCGCGCGGCCCAGATCCGCCAGCCGAAGCGCGAATTGAGCCCCGTCATCAATCCGTCGCGCGGCCCGGGCCCGAAATCAGCGCCGATGTACAGACCGGACGCCACCGCGACCAGCAGCATCCCGCCGACGAACATCAGCAGGTCCCACACAAAACCGTCGACGTGGGGGACGACCGCGATCGTGGCCTGCATGCTCGTGCCGACCAGCAGAATGTTGGCGACCGTACCGATCCCCGGGCGCTGACGCAGTGGAATCCAGAGCAGCAGGACCAGGAAGCCGACGATGTTGGTGATCCAGCCGATCCCGATCCCCGTCTGCAGAGCCAGGCCCTGCGCGAACACCGTCCACGGATCCAGCCCGATTCCCGCGCGCACCATGATTCCGCAGCCGGCGCCGAACAAGATGAGTCCGACGAGGAGCTGTACGAGACGAAGGGCCATGAAGATATCCAATCGCATGATTGGACCTTGAGCGGCAGTCCAATTTAGATATCGTGGACGCATGGACTCTCGATTGACGGCACGGGCCCTGGCCGCTGCGCTGGGCGGGTGGCGCACGCGCGAGCCTGCATACGAAGCGTTGGCGGATGGGATCCGTCTTCTCTGCCTCGACAACCGGCTGGCGCCTCGCACGGCGCTTCCGGCAGAGCGCGAACTCGCAGCAGCCCTCGGATTGAGCCGGACGACCGTCGCCACCGCATACGGCAGCTTGCGCGACACGGGACACATCGAGAGTGTGCGCGGCTCGGGCAGCGTCACGCTCCCGCTCGGTCGACGCGAGCTGGGCCGGGTCTCCGTGAACGACGACGACATCGATCTCCAGCAGGCGAGTCCCGCGGCCTGGCCCGGGTTGGCGGGAATCATGAGCGAGACGGCGGTGGATGCGGCTTCCCTCGTGGCCCGGTCCGGCTACGACGTCCTCGGGTCCATGGAGCTCCGGGCGCAGGTTGCCGAGCGCTTCACACAGCGCGGCGTGACGACCTCGGTCGACCAGATCATGATCACGATGGGCGCGCAGGCGGCTATCCATCTGCTCGCGAGCGTGCTCTTGCGGCGCGGGGACCGGGCTGTGATCGAGACGCCGACCTACCCGCACGCGGCGGAAGCGTTGCGGGAAGCCGGCGCACGGCTTGTCGGTGTGCCGGTCACCACCGAGGGGTGGGACCTCGACCGCGCCGCGCAAGCGTTCACGAGAACGTCGCCGACGCTCGCCTACCTCATGCCGAGCTACCAGAACCCGACCGGACGCAGTATGTCCGGCGACGAGCAATCCGCGATCGCGCAGGCGGCAGTGCGCGCAGGAACGACTCTCGTCATCGACGAGACGACAGCCGAGCTCGCGATCGACCCGCGGCCCGCGGGGCCCCTGTTCGTCGGCGACAGCGGCTTCTCGCACGCAGACATCGTTCGTGTCGGGTCGTTGGGTAAGACGGTATGGGGCGGCCTGCGCGTCGGATGGATCCGGGCCGACCTTGAGCTGATCCGGCGCCTCGTCGCGGCGCGACCCCGGCGAGACCTCGGTACTCCGGAGTTCGAGCAGGCCGTGGCTGCGCGACTGATGCCACTGATGCCCACGATTCTGAGCCAGCGTTCTGCGCTTCTCCGCGAAGGGCGGGATGCCGTGACGTCCGCACTTCGGCTCGAGTTGCCGTCGTGGCGCGTGCCGCATGTGGCCGGCGGCGTCGCGTTGTGGGTCGAGCTGGACGCGCCGCTGAGTTCGGGTCTGGTTCTCGCAGCACGCGCCCACGGGGTGTACCTGTCTGCCGGCTCGCGATTCGCTGTCGACGGTGGCCACGACCGCCACCTCCGCATTCCGTTCACGGCACCCGCCGATCAGCTTCGACGCGCCGTCGACGTCCTCGCTCGCGTGTGGCCCACGGTGCGCGCGGCCGCTCCGGTGTCAGGCGGCGAGCTGCTCGAAGCCGTCGTCTGAGTCACCGCAGCAGTCGCAGACATTCGAGCGCCTCGGCGGCCCGCCAGAAGTCGCCGACGTCATGGAAGGCCCCACGTGCGGGGTGGAACCGGCGCGCACGAAAGCGTCTGCCGGTCGCTTCACCGGAGGCGACGAGCTGTCCGAGTGCGCGGCCGGAGAGGTCCAGCACCCTCCATCGCTGCACGCCGATCGGGATGACCCGCACGCCGGCGGCGTCGACGGTGGAGGGCGCGAGGTCGATGGTCTGCATGCGGCTTCCTCTCTGATCGTGATCTGCGACCCGTTCGGGTGGCATCTGCTCCGGACCCTACGCGCGGCCTCCGACACGGAGATCTCGTGGCGATCGGCACTTTTCCTCCCCAGGGCGCGATTGGCCGGACCTCTCCACAGATCGACGTCCGCCGCAGCTACGCGGCCCCGGGGCGCTGCAGTCTGAGAGTGCTCCGGCACCCGGTGGGCACCCGGGTGCCGGAGCGGGCCGAGGACCGTCTTCGGCACAGGAGAGAGGATCCGTCATGACCGAACACATCACCGTCGTCGGCAACATCGCCAACGAACTGGAGCCGCGCTCCCTCCCCGGAGGCGAGCCGATCGCACGATTTCGACTCGCCGCGACCAGCCAGCGCCGGCAGGAGAACGGGACCTGGGTCGACGCGCACACCAGTTGGTACACGGTGTCGGCCTACCGTCGACTGGCCGAGCACGCTCTTGCCTCTCTCACGAAGGGGCAGCGTGTCATCGTGACCGGTCGGTTCCGAGTGCGGCAGTGGGAGGCCGGCGGCAAGCATGGCACGGAAGCCGAGATCGACGCGGACGCTGTGGGGCCCGACCTTCTGTTCGGCACGACGAGCTTCCAGCGGGACGACCGCAATCGCGTGGCACCGCGGCCCGAGGCGCAATCGACGGGCGAATCCGGTTGGGCTGACCCCGGCCCGGACACGCAGGCGGAGGCGTCGCCTGCGCCGGATGCGGGCGACTCTGCCGAGCTCGCGCCCGCACCCGAGCTCGTGTCTGCGGGCACCTGGGACACGCGACCCCTCGGCGATCCGACGCCGTTCTGAGCCGCCGAGGTCACAGGTTCGGCGCTCTAGACTGCTCGGGTGCGCCGAACCACCTCGCGATCTATCCGTGTGTCCGCCGTGGTCGCGGGGGTCATCATCGGTGTGCTGACATGGGTCGGATGCGCCGTAGCGCCCGATGGAGAGCCGACATCAGTGACGACCTCGACCGCATCGGTCGGTCCGAGCGGCACGCCGTCTCCGTCCGTTCCGGTCCTTGTGCCCGATGGATCTGCCGAGGACAACCTGCCGTTCTTCCGCGTGGTGATGGACAGCGTCTGGGCCGAAGACCAGAGCTATCAAGGGCGCGCCTACATCGACGCGCTCGTGGCAGCCGGCTTCCCGAAGGCCGACATGGAAGTGACGCAGGACCGCACTACGGTCGACAACCCGGCCGACGCCATCCAGTTCTCCGTCCGCTGGCAGGGGGAGTGTCTGGTCGGGCAAGTGGGTCCGTCCACCCCGGCGCCGACGGCGGTCGTCCTTCCGGAAGTGCCCGGGGGAACGTGCCTCATCGGACAGACCCGACCCATCGACTGGTGAGCCCCGTGCGGCTGCGCACGTAGACTGGGGCCGTTATGGCCGAATACATCTACTCCATGGTCCGTGCCCGCAAAGCTGTGGGCGAGAAGCTGATCCTCGACGACGTCACGATGGCGTTCCTCCCCGGTGCCAAGATCGGCATGGTCGGGCCGAACGGTGCGGGAAAGTCCACGATCCTGAAGATCATGGCGGGCCTCGACAACCCGTCCAACGGTGAAGCGAAACTGGCGCCCGGCTTCACGGTCGGCATCCTCATGCAGGAGCCCGTACTCGACGACACCAAGACGGTGCTGGAGAACATCGAAGACGGCGTCGCGATCAAGGCGAAGCTCGACCGATTCAACGAGATCTCTGCGCTCATGGCCGATCCGGACGCCGACTTTGACGCGCTGCTGTCAGAGATGGGCACCCTGCAGGAAGAGATCGACGCGGCCGACGGCTGGGAACTCGAATCCCAGCTCCACCAGGCGATGGATGCTCTGCGCACGCCGCCGGCGGATGCTCCCGTCGCGCCCCTTTCCGGTGGTGAGCGTCGTCGCGTCGCACTCGCGAAGCTCCTTCTGCAGAAGCCCGACCTCTTGCTCCTCGACGAGCCCACCAACCACCTCGATGCTGAGAGCGTCCTCTGGCTCGAGCAGCACCTGCAGGCCTACAAGGGTGCCGTCATCGCGATCACCCACGACCGGTACTTCCTCGACAACGTCGCGGAGTGGATCGCCGAAGTCGATCGCGGCCGCCTGATCGGCTACGAGGGCAACTACTCGACCTATCTCGAGAAGAAGGCCGAACGTCTCGACATTCAGGGCAAGCGTGACGCGAAGCTCGCCAAGCGCCTCAAGGATGAACTCGATTGGGTTCGTTCGAGTGCGAAGGGCCGTCAGACCAAGTCGAAGGCGCGGCTCGCTCGGTACGAGGAAATGGCGACCGAGGCCGAGAGCAAGCGGAAACTCGATTTCGAAGAGATCCAGATTCCCGCCGGTCCCCGCCTCGGCAGCGTCGTGATCGACGCGAAGAAGCTGCACAAGGCGTTCGGTGACCGTGTCCTCATCGACGGCCTGAGCTTCAGCCTGCCGCCCAACGGCATCATCGGCGTGATCGGCCCCAACGGCGTCGGAAAGACCACGCTGTTCAAAACGATTGTCGGGCTCGAGCCCCTCGACGGCGGTGACCTGAAGATCGGCGAGACCGTCAAGATCAGCTACGTCGACCAGTCGCGCAGCAGCATCGACCCCGAGAAGACCCTGTGGGAGGTCGTTTCCGACGGCCTGGACATCATCACGGTCGGCAAGACGGAGATCCCGTCCCGCGCGTATGTGTCGAAGTTCGGTTTCAAGGGACCCGACCAGCAGAAGAAGGCGGGCGTCCTCTCCGGCGGTGAGCGCAACCGGCTGAACCTCGCTCTGACGCTCAAGGAGGGTGGCAACCTGCTGCTTCTCGACGAGCCGACCAACGACCTCGACGTCGAAACGCTCGGATCCCTCGAGAACGCACTCCTCGAGTTCCCCGGGTGCGCCGTCGTGATCACTCACGACCGGTGGTTCCTCGACCGTATCGCCACCCACATCCTCGCCTACGAGGGCACGGACGAGAACCCGGCGAAGTGGTACTGGTTCGAGGGGAACTTCGAGTCGTACGAGGCGAACAAGGTCGAGCGCTTGGGCGCGGACGCGGCAAACCCGGCGAAGTCGACCTACCGCAAGCTCACGCGTGACTGACACCTCGACGAGCGCGCGGCTGCACGTTCCGATCCATCTGCGGTGGGGTGACCTCGACGCGTTCAATCATGTGAACAACGCGACGATGCTCAAGCTCCTCGAAGAGGCGCGCGTACGGGTGTTCTGGTCGCCGATCGGCGGCGAGCAGGCGCCCGACACCGCCGTCATCGACGCGGGAGTGGATGCCGGTGAGCTCACACTGATCGCGCGCCAGGAGATCGAATACCTCGCTCCCGTGCCGTACCGCCGCGAGCCGCTGGACATTCAGATGTGGTTCGGGAAGATCGGCGGCTCGAGCATCGAAGTCTGCTATGAGGTCTACAGCCCGCTGAGCGACGCACCGCAGACGCTCTACGCGCGGGCATCGTCGGCCGTCGTGCTCGTCGACGCGCAGACCTTCCGCCCCGTGCGTCTGAACGACCGGATGCGCGCGGCGTGGTCGCCTTACCTCGGCGAGCCGGTCGCGTTCACGCGGCGCTGACCCTGCGGACGCCGGTCAGGCCGGCACCCGGATCATGATTTCCTGCGCGACGGTGGCCACGAGCGCACCCTCGCGCGTGAACAGGCGCCCGCGAGCGAGCCCGCGCCCGCCACGGGCGCTGGGGGATTCCTGCGCATAGAGCAGCCACTCGTCGGCGCGGGCCGGGCGGTGCCACCACATCGCGTGATCGAGGCTCGCGACTTTCAATCCCGGCAGCGACCAGGCCACACCGTGCGCGCGCAGGACGGTCTCCTGAATCGTCAGGTCGCTCATGTAGGCCAGGACCGCTCGGTGCACCGCGGGATCGTCACCGAGAGGGCGGCGTGCACGCATCCAGACGTTTTGCGTCGCGGAAGCCGGTGTCGGCGTCGCGTCGTAGATCGCTCCGTCGACGTGAACCACTTCGATGGGGCTCGAGTCGAGAAGTCGACGCGAGAACGGGTGGAGCACCGGCGCGGTCGCGGCCACCGACTCGGGTGTCGGCACACCCTCCGGCATCGCGCTCTGGTGGTCGAGCCCCGGGTCCTCGCGCTCGAACGAGGAAATCATCGAGAAGATCGGCACGCCGTTCTGGAACGCTTGCGTGCGCCGCGTCGAGAAGGACCGACCGTCATGGATGCGATCCACCGACAGCGTGAGCCCACGGGACGCATCTCCGGGCCGCAGGAAGTAGCCGTGCATCGAGTGGGGAACGCGATCGTCGTCCGTCGTCCGGTCCGCGGCGATGATGGCCTGCGCGAGCACCTGCCCACCGAAGATGCGCCCCGTCGGCATGGGGTGCGAGTCGCCGGTGAAGATGTCTTCCGTTGTGCGGGCGTCGCTGGAAGCGAGATCGAGCACCCCCAGCATCGTCGTCACCGGATCGGTCTGCTCCGTCACGTCTGCTCCCGTCCGAGGCAAGCCACCTGTTGTGGGCCGTCCGCTTGATAGTTTAGAGCGGATGTCACCTCGCCTTCTGTTCCCCGATGCCCCCACCGCGGCCGACGCGTTGACCTTCGCGCAGCGGGCGGTGCGTCTCGGAGACGGCGCCGTGCGGTTGCGGGCGGCCGGCGGCACGCTAGCGCTGACGTCTGCACCGCTCGCACCGGAAAACCTGCTGGACGCGACGCCGACCGTGTTGGGGATGCGGCTCGTGCGGGTGGACCCCGAGTTGGAATGCGACCTCGTCGTCGAGGCATCGTCGCTCGCGGCGACCGACGATCCGTGTGAGCTCCTCTTGCCTGAATCGGCAGTATCGGCACCGTGGGCGGGGATCTCTGCTCCGCGCTCCGGGTGGGAGCCCGCGGGCGAGCTCTCCGCGGCGACGCTCGCCGCACGAGCGCAATGGGGGATCGCTGCCGTCGCGGAAGCCGTCCCGACGTCGGCGGGAGAAGAGATCGTTCGCGCCGTCCGCGCCGACGTGTGGGGCCGTCCCGACGATGAACTCGACGGGCTTCCCCTCGGCGTCGCGTTCGCGGCATTCGCTCTGGGTTTCATCGGCGGCGAAGAGGTCGCAGCGGTACGCCGGCTCGGCCCGTGGACGCGACTCAGTCTCACCCGCGGTCACGTGCTCACCCGCGGAACCGTCCGGTCGGGACTCACCGGCGTCCGAGCGACAGGCCCGTCAGCCTGAATCAGACGGCGGCGGCCGCTGCTCGGCCGGCGACGCGGCCGGAGAACAGGCATCCGCCGAGGAACGTGCCCTCCAACGCACGGTACCCGTGCACGCCGCCCCCGCCGAAGCCGGAGGCTTCGCCCGCCGCGTAGAGGCCCGGGACGGGTCGACCGTCGGCGCCGAGCGCGCGCCCGGACAGATCGGTCTCGATGCCACCCAAAGACTTGCGGGTCAGGATGTGGAGCTTCACCGCAATGAGCGGACCCGATTTCGGATCGAGGATCTTGTGTGGCGTCGCGGTGCGGACCAACCGATCGCCACGGTACGAGCGCGCGGACCGCAGCATCGCCACCTGCGCGTCCTTGGTGAAGTCGTTGTCCATCTCCCGATCGCGCGCTTCGACTTCGAGGCGCACACGGTGCCCGTCGAGGACATCGCCGCCCGGCAGCGCCCGCATCCCGTCGATGAGGGAATCGAGGTCATCGCGCACGACGAAGTCCGCTCCGTGGTCGAGGAACGCCTGAACGGGGCCCGCCGCACCCTTCCCGAGCCTCGACTTCACGAGCAAGGGAACGTTCTTCCCGGTGAGGTCCGGATTCTGCTCGCTGCCGGAGAGGGTGAATTCCTTCTCCACGATCGCCCGGGACAGGACGAACCAGGAGTGGTCACGTCCGGTAGTGCGGAGATGCTCGAGAGTGCCGAGGGTGTCGAATCCGGGGAACAGGGGGACGGGTAGACGTCGACCGGTCGCGTCGAGCCAGATCGAGGAGGGCCCAGGGAGGATCCGGATGCCGTGATCGGGCCAGATCGGGTTCCAGTTCTGGATGCCTTCGACGTAGTGCCACATCCGGTCGCCGTTGATGAGCCTCGCGCCGGCGGTCTGCGTGACGGGTTGCATGGATCCGTCCACGAAGGCGGGGACGCCGGAGATCATCTTTTCGGGCGCCGTGCCGAGGCGCGTCGGCCACTGAGCGCGGACGAGGTCGTGGTTGCCTCCGATGCCTCCGGAAGAGACAATCGTGGCGGATGCGGAGACGCTGAAGGCGCCGACCACCTCCCGTGACGTGGCAGCGCCCCGTGCCGCGCCGGAGGGCGCGAGAATATCGCCGGACGCGCCGACCACCGTGCCGTCGACCGTTGTGAGCACCGTCACCTTGTGGCGCGGGAGGATCGTGATGCGGCTGGCCGCTTCACCGGCTTCGACGTCAGCCTGGAAGGGGGCGACGATTCCGGGCCCGGTACCCCAGGTGATGTGGAAGCGGGGGACGGAATTGCCCGGGCCCGTCGCGGTGTACCCACCGCGTTCGGCCCATCCGACGACCGGGAAGAACCCGACGCCCTTCTCGCGGAGCCACGCCCGCTTCTCGGTGTGCGCGAACTGCAGGTAGGCCTCGGCCCACTGACGCGGCCAGTGGTCCTCTTCGCGATCGAACCCTGCCGTTGCGAACCAATCCTGACGCGCGAGGTCGTACGAGTCCGAGATGCCCATGCGCCGTTGCTCGGGGGAGTCGATGAACAACAGCCCACCGAAGGACCAGAAAGCCTGTCCGCCGAGGTTGGGACGGGATTCCTGATCGACGATCACGACGCTTTTTCCCGCGGCAGCGGCTTCGCTCGCGGCAACGAGCCCGGCGAGGCCCCAGCCGACGACGAGGACATCCGCTGAGTGAGTGTGACTGATGGTCATGGCGACTCCTGTGTCGTCGGGGGTGATGCGGCGGGGTCCGCCGTGTCCGGGTGCACCAGGAGTCCGGCCGCACCCGCCGGGCGCGCGGGGCCGATGCCGGAGGGTTCGAACGTGTTGACCATCGCGAAAGCGGCTCGCTCGAGGTAGTCCCACAGCGTCGCGGCGTGCAACGGCGAGAGCTGCACCTCGTCCAACGCCGTACGCATATGCAGGAGCCAGCGGTCCCGCGCATCCGGATTCACGTGGAAGGGAACGTGGCGCATGCGCAGGCGAGGGTGCCCGCGGCGCTGGCTGTAGGTGTTCGGGCCTCCCCAGTACTGCTCGAGGAACATCGTGAGACGATCCGCGGCCGGGCCGAGGTCGTCTTCGGGGTACATCGGCTTCAGGACCTCATCCTGCGCGACGCCGCGATAGAACGCATCGACCAGACGGACGAAGGTGTCGTGCCCACCGACCTCATCGTAGAAGCTGATCGGGCTGTCGTCGGTCATGAGCTGGGCTCCGTCTTCGTGTCAGGGCTCGGTGCTGAGCCCGGGTCCTCCGGTGTCGCTTTGGGCTTTGCCGCACGCTTCGGCTTCCACAGCGGCTTCTCGACCGTGATCGGCGTCGGGTGGGTCTTGGGCGGATTGGCACCGCGGACGCGCTGAGCGCCCTCGAGCCCGGACAGTGTGATCGAGTTGAGCTGCGGCAGGGTGAGTCCCAGATCGTCGATCGCGTGCTTGAGTCGCATCCGCAGCTCTCGGGCCACGTCATCCTTCGATCCGGCGCGTGTCTTCATGACCAGGCGGATGACGAGCGCGTCGCCGGAGACGGATTCGAGCCCCCAGACTTCGGGCTGCTCGATGACACGAGTGCGCCACTTGGGATCTTTCGCGAGATCTTTCGCGGCGTGGAGCATGGCCTTCTCGACCTGGTTCACGTCGGAGTCCGCAGCCACGGCGAGGTCGATGATCACCCTCGACCAGCCTTGCGACATATTGCCGATTCGGGTGATTTCGCCGTTGCGCACATACCAGAGTGTGCCGTTGACATCGCGCACGTGGGTGATGCGGACGCTGACGTACTCGACGATACCGGTGGCCAGGCCGAGATCGACGACGTCGCCGATGCCTACTTGGTCCTCCGCGACGATGAAGATGCCGTTGAGGACGTCTTTGACGATGTTCTGCGCACCGAACCCGAGACCGGCGCCGATCGCGGCCGACAGCAACGCAAACGACCCGAGCACGCTCTGATCGATGACATTGACGATCATCAGCAGAGCGATGATCGCGAGCGCGATGTTGACGATGTTCTGCAGAATCGTGCCGAGCGTGCGCGTGCGCTGGACGAGCCGGACCTGCGCCAGCGGAGACGCGTCGATGGCGCGGGTGTCGTCCACGTTCGCTTTCGATTTCGCGCCGGCGACGATCCTGCGCACGACTCGGCGAATCGCGAACCGGAGCAGCCACGACAGCACCAAAGCGCCGATGATGATCCCGGCGATGGCCAAGAGCTTCACGCCCAAGACCAGGGCGAGATTGCCCCACCATCCCCACGACCAGTCGGCGGGAGGTGCGGTGTCGATCGGGAGGATGCTCATCGGGACGATCCTAACGAGTGTCCCCGTGTGATCCGCGGCGCACCTCAGTTGTCACGAGGGTGCGCCGCGGATGCTTCACGCGTCGCGCGTGCGGAGGATCATCCATCCGACGAGGAGCGTGCCGACGGGCCACGCGAGCAGGGTGATGACGGGCACGGCGTTCTCGATCGCACCACCGCTGGTGAGCGTGGAAGCGGCGCCCATCGGGAGGTACTGGGCGAGGTCGACGAGCCAGAGCCATGCCTCGCCGCCGATCGTGAACAGGCTCAAGATGATCGGCGCGACGAAGAGGAGTCCGACGGTCGCGGCGATGGCACCCGCCCCGTTGCGAATGATGAATCCCCAGCCGAGTCCGATGAGCCCGAACGCGACCATGGCGAGGAGGCTGTTCGCGAGTGGCACGGTGGAAGCATCCGTGTCGTTCCAGTCGATTCCCGCGTCGCCGAGGAGCGGCGCGGTGCTGACGACGGCGATCAGGGTGCTGACGAGGACCGTGATCAGGAGGAACAGGGCGACCGCGATCGCCTTGGCCAGCACGACGCCGCCGCGGCGCGGCTCAGCGGTCAGTGTGGATCGGATCATGCCGGTCGAGTACTCACCGGTGATCGCCATGGCACCGAAGATCCCGGCGACGAGCATCGTGAACTGCATCGGTGCCGTGATCGCGTTCACCGCGGGGAAATCGCCGCCGAAGTCGCGAGAGGCCGCAGCGATGAGCAACGCGATCCCCACCGAAAGCGCTACCGTGATTCCGAGCGACCACCAGGTCGAACGCAGTGTCGCGAGCTTGACCAGCTCGCTGCGCAGCACCCGCAGGAAGGAAAGCCGTGCCGTCCGCGGCACGGACGAGGTCGAGCGAGCCCGCGTGGGGGCGGAGGCGGCGGTCATCAGGCGTCCTTCGTCTTGTACTCGACGGCGTTTTCGGTGAGCGCGAGATACGCGTCTTCGAGCGATCCCGCGCGGGGGGTGAGTTCGTGCAGGGGGATGCCGTGTGCCGCGGCGGCGTCGCCGATGGTGGCGGCGGCGAGCCCGCTGACTTCCAGGACGCCCGGCGCGACGTCGGCGACGGTCACATCCGGGCCGTCGATCGCGCGGGCGAGATCTGCCGCGCGCGGGCTGCGAACCGTCACGACCGAGCGGGTCCAGGCCCCCACCAAGTCATCGAGGGAGGCATCGGCGAGAACTCGTCCGCGTCCGAGCACGATGACGTGGTCGGCGGTGAGCGCCATTTCGCTCATCAGATGGCTCGACAGCAGAACGGTGCGCCCTTCCGCGGCGAGGGCGCGGACGAATTGACGCACCCAGATGACGCCCTCCGGGTCGAGGCCGTTCACCGGCTCATCGAGAATCAGCGTGCGGGGGTCACCGAGAAGCGCCGCCGCGATGCCCAGCCGCTGACCCATGCCGAGCGAGAACTTCCCGGCACGACGCCGCGCCACGGAGGCGATGCCGGTCAGCGCGATCACCTCGTCCACTCGCGAACGCGGGATGCCGTGCGTTGCGGCCATGGCCAAGAGGTGATTGCGCGCACTGCGGCCGGTGTGGACCGCCTTCGCGTCCAGGAGCACCCCGACCTCGGTGAGCGGCGACCGCAATGAGGAATACGGGCGCCCGTCGACGGTGACTGTGCCGGACGTGGGCTTGTCGAGCCCGACGATCATCCGCATCGTCGTGGACTTCCCGGCGCCGTTCGGCCCGAGGAAGCCGGTGACTTTTCCGGACTGCACGGTGAAGGAGGCGTCTGACACCGCAGCCTTGTCGCCAAAGCGTTTGGTGAGGTTCTCTGCAACGATCATGGTTTCGACGCTACCGGCGTGCGGAGGACCACGCATCCGACCTCGGGATGATCATACGGCGGCGGCCTCCGCCCGAAGGAGGAGGCCGCCGCCGGTGGTGGTCTTCGCTACTCAGCGTCGCGCTCCTGCACGGCGATCGCACGCTCGACGCCGGCGAGGTTCTCGCTGACGAGTCGGCGAAGAGCCGACGCGGCATCCGTGTGGACCTCGAGCCATCCCCGTGTCGCGTCCCGCAGCGCCGCGTTGGCCAACGGTGCCGGGTAGAGCCCGACGATGAGGTAGTTCGCGATCTGATAGGTCCGCGAACTCCAGATCGGCAGCAGCATGTCGAAGTACGGCTCGATGAACTCCGGCAGCGCATCGACGCCTGCCGGATGCGTGAGCCCCACCGCGGCGGACCGGATCACCGTATTGGGCAGGCCCTCGGTGTCCACGAGCGATGCCCACGCGATCTGCTTGTCGGCCACGGTCGGCAGTGCGGCCTTCGCCTGCGCCGCGAACTCCCCGCCCTTGGCGGTGTTGTCGGCCGCGAGCGCGGCGTCGATGTCTGACGCTGTGACGAGGCCCCCCGCGGCGAGCGAGACCAGCAACGCCCAGGACAGGTCCGCGTCGATCTCCAGCCCTTCGAGCACCGTCTCGCCGTCGCGCAAGGCGCGAACGGTCTCCCACTGCGCGCTCGTCGCGGCCGCGGAGGCGAACGCCGTCGCGAACTGCAGCTGGCTGTCGCTGCCCGCGGCGGCGGACTGGGCGAGGGCCCACAGGCCATCGGCGACCTTCTGCCGCGTCGCCGTGCGTGTGTCGGGTGTCACGTACGAGTTCGCCGCCAATTGCAGCTGACCGAGGGTCGTACGGATCGTGGTCGATTCGGTTTCGGCGCCGATGTTGCGCAGCACCAGATCGACGTAGTCGGATGCCGAGGCTTCCGCATCCCGCGTCTGGTCCCAGGCGGCACCCCACACGAGTGACCGTGCGAGCGGGTCGGTGATCTTGCCGAGATGAGCGATGGCGGTGTGCAGCGACCGGGGATCCAGGCGGATCTTCGCGTAGGCGAGGTCCTCGTCGTTCAGCAGAACGAGATCCGGTTGAGTGAGACCCTTGAGCTCAGGCACCTCGGTCAGGTCGCCGTCGACATCGAGCTCGACGTGGTGGGTGCGCACCAGCGTCTCGCCCTCGAGCGTGTAGAAGCCGACGCCCAGGCGGTGCGGGCGGATGGTCGGGTAGTCGGCCGGTGCCGTCTGGACGATCGCGAAGCGGGTGATGACGCCGTCGGCGTCGGTCTTGATCTCGGGGGAGAGGGTGTTGACACCCGCCGTCTCGAGCCACTTCTTCGACCACGTTTCGAGCTCGCGACCGCTCGTGGCTTCCAGTTCGACCAGCAGGTCGCTGAGTTCGGTGTTCCCCCAGGCGTGCTTCTGGAAGTACTGGGAGACGCCCGCGAAGAACGCCTCGATGCCGACCCATGCAGCGAGCTGCTTGAGGACCGAACCACCCTTGGCGTAGGTGATGCCGTCGAAGTTCACCTGCACGTCTTCGAGGTCGTTGATCGTCGCGACGACGGGGTGGGTGGAGGGAAGTTGGTCCTGGCGATAGGCCCAGGTCTTCTCCATGGCGTTGAACGTCGTCCATGCCTCGGTCCACTCGGTCGCCTCAGCCGTCGCGATCGTCGATGCCCATTCGGCGAACGACTCGTTGAGCCACAGATCGTTCCACCACTTCATGGTCACGAGGTCGCCGAACCACATGTGCGCGAGTTCGTGCAGGATCGTCACGACACGACGCTCCTTGACGGCATCCGTCACTTTCGAGCGGAACACGTAGGTCTCGGTGAATGTCACCGCGCCCGCATTCTCCATGGCGCCGGCATTGAATTCCGGCACGAAGAGCTGGTCGTACTTGGCGAACGGGTAGGGAACGCCGAACTTCTCCTCGTAGTACGCGAAGCCCTCGCGGGTCTTGTCGAAGATGTAGTCGGCATCGAGGTGCTGCCAGAGGCTCTTGCGTCCGTACACACCGAGCGGGATGACCCGGCCGGAGGCGCTGGTGAGCTCGGAGAACGTCTCTTCGTAGGGCCCCGCGACGATCGCCGTGACGTAGGAGGAGATGCGCGGCGTGGGCTCGAACGTCCAGATCGCGTTCGCGCCGTCGACGGCGGGAACCGGGGTCGGCGAGTTGGAGATGACCTTCCACGACGCCGGCGCGGTCACGGTGAACTGGAACGTCGCCTTCAGGTCAGGCTGCTCGAACACGGCGAACACGCGTCGCGAATCGGGAACCTCGAACTGCGAGTACAGGTAGACCTCGCCGTCGGCGGGATCGACGAAGCGGTGCAGCCCTTCGCCCGTGTTCGTGTAGAGGCCGTCGGCCTCGACGATGAGCTCGTTCTCGGTGGCGAGTGCGTCAAGAGTGATGCGCGAGTCGGCGTAGGCGGACGCCGGGTCGACCGAGCGGCCGTTCAGCGTGATCTCGTGCACGTCGCGCGCGATCAGATCGACGAACGTGGACGCGCCCTCGGTCGCGGTGAAGCGGATGACCGTGCGGCTGCGGAACACCTCCGGACCGGTCGTCAGATCCAGCGCGATCTCGTACGCGTTCGTCGATACGATCGCGCGGCGCTGCTGCGCCTCGCTGCGGGTGAGGTTCTCTCCAGGCACTGCAGTACTCCCGTGGGTTCAGGGTGTGCCACCGCGGACGGGCGCTGCTGGCGCCGGCGGCAACCCGACCAGCCTACGGCTTCATAGGATGGGGGGCATGCGCATCCACATCGCCACGGACCATGCCGGGCTCGAGTTCTCGACCCAGCTGCAGCACCATCTGGCCGAGCAGGGACACGACGTCGTCGACCACGGTCCGATCGACTACGATCCGCTCGATGACTATCCGGCGTTCTGCATTCGTGCCGCGCAGGCTGTCGTCCGCGATCAGGATGCCGGTACCCCGACGCTCGGCGTCGTGTTCGGCGGTTCCGGCAACGGCGAGCAGATTGCCGCGAACAAGGTCGAGGGCGTGCGTGCTGCGCTCGTGTGGAGCATCGCGACAGCGGAACTCGCCCGCGAGCACAACGACGCGAACGTCATCGCGATCGGTGCGCGCCAGCACACGGTTCAGGAGGCGATCGGCTTCATCGACCGGTTCATCGCGACCCCGTTCTCCGGCGAGGAGCGTCATGCGCGTCGTATCGCGCAGCTCGCCGCCTTCGAGGCCGACGGTTCACTCGAGCTCGACCCCCGCGCGGCCGTCACCGGCGGCGAGTCGGTTGATGCGATGGATCCTGAAGCCGGCTGAGTACGCAGTGCCCGAAGGTCATTCCGTTCACCGCATCGCACGCCAGTTCGAGCGAAACATCGTCGGACGACGCGTGTCGGCATCCAGCCCGCAGGGGCGGTTCGCAGAAGGTGCATCGATTCTCGACGGGCGCTCGGCGACGCAGGCGCGCGCTGTTGGCAAACAGATGTTCCTCGAGTTCGACGACGACCTCTGGTTGCGGGTGCACCTCGGCATGTACGGCGCGTGGGACTTTGCGGGGGAGATCCAGGTCGACCCGACGATTGCCTCCGCGAATGGGCGGATCGGGCAGACGAATCAGCGCGGCACAGACCTCCCCCCGATCTTCGATGGGGCGGGGGAGAACTCTTTGAGCTCGATCGGAGCGCCCCGCCGTGCCCGCGTCAACGTGCGGATGAGTGAGCAGACACGCGGTCTCGGTGACGCGGCGGACGAATGGCCCCCGCCGGTCGTCGGTCAGGTGCGATTGCGACTGCTGACCGAGATGACCTGCGCGGATCTGCGCGGTCCGACCGCCTGCCAGCTGCAGTCTCCTGACGAGGTCGCAGCGACGGTGGCCAAACTCGGGCCCGACCCGCTCGTCGACGACTCGGCGCAGGGCGAAGAACGCTTCGTGTCGGTCGTGCGCCGCAAGCCCACCCCGATCGGTCTCCTCCTGATGGATCAGAGCGTCGTCAGCGGGATCGGCAATGTGTACCGCGCCGAGCTCTTGTTCCGCGCGAATCTCGACCCGCACACGCCCGGGCGCGATGTCCCGGACGACGTCGTCCGCGCGCTCTGGCGCGACTGGGTGCGGCTGCTGGCGATCGGCGTCGAGACCGGTCAGATGATGACGATGGACGACCTCGATCCCGAGGCCTATCGGCTCGCGATGGCGCATCGCGACGACCGCCATTGGGTCTACCACCGCGCCGGGTTGCCCTGCCGGGTCTGTGGCACGTCGATCGTTCTCGAAGAGATGGCCGCGCGCAAGCTCTACTGGTGTCCGACGTGTCAGGTGTGAGGATGAGATGAGACAGAATCCGAGTTTCGCGATGACCGATGTGACGGAGTTGCGTCGCGTCATCGACCAGAACCCCTGGATGACTCTGGTCAGTGCCACCGGCGCCGGGCTCGTCGCTTCGCACTACGCGGTGCTGCTGGACGAGGAACGCGACGACCTGACGATCGTGGGCCACGTCGGCAAGCCGGATGACGCCATTCTCGGCCTGGGTGAGGGCGAACTGCTCGTGATCGTGCAAGGTCCCCACGGTTACATCTCGCCGGGGTGGTACGGCGACGGGCCCAACGTTCCGACCTGGAACTTCGTTTCCGTGCATCTCTCCGGCGTCCCGGAGATCCTCACGCCGGAGGAGAACCTCGTCGTCCTCGATCGCCTCGTCCGCCGGTTCGAGTCTGCTCAGGCGGATCCGCGTTTCCTCTGGAAGCTTCCCAACGATCCGGATTTCGTGCGGAGGCTCGAGCGCGGCACCGTCGGTTTCCGTCTCACGCCCACCACGGTTGTCGCCAAGCGAAAGCTCAGCCAGAACCGACCGGACGACGTTGTGGACGAGATCATCCTCCAGCTCGAGCGGGAGAGCGGTGGGTATGGCGATCCACGCTTGCCCGCAGAGATGCGTCGAGCACACGAGGTCCTGCGCGCGGCGCGAGGCACGCGGTGAGCCTGGCACGCGGTGACCGCGTCGACACCATCACGAACGCACGGTTGACCGGTGGGGAACGGCTCGACCCGTTCGGGCCCGATCCCGTCGACATCCACCTGCGCGGTGGACTCATCGCCGACATCGCGCCGGCCGGCGCTCTTCCGCGCCGCGGTGGGGTGCTCGATGCCGCCGGCGGCTGGGTCGTGCCGGGCCTCTGGGACCATCACGTACACACGGTGCAGTGGGCCCTCGCCGCTCAGCGCGAGGACCTGGGCGAGGCAGCATCCGCAGCAGAAGCAGCCGCGCTCATGGGTCGTGCCGCGGTGCTCCCGGATGGCCGTCGCGTCGGCACGGGCTTCCGCGACGCCTTATGGCCCGATGCCATGGAGCGCGCCGTGCTGGATGCCGCGACCGGCGACGTGCCGACCTACCTCATCAATGCCGACGTCCACAGCGTCTGGCTCAATTCGGCCGCGCTCCTCCGGGAGGGCTTCGACCTCACGCCATCCGGAGTTCTCCGCGAAGCGCCCGCGTTCGAGATCTCGCGCCGGTTGAACGCAGCCGATCCGCTCTCCAGCGACGCACTCGTCGCGACCAGTCTCCAGTCCGCCGCCGCCCGCGGGGTTGTCGGTGTCGTCGACTTCGACATGGCCTGGAATGCCGAAGCCTGGGCGCGCCGGGTGGATGCGGGGTTCGATGCAACGCGTGTGTCGTTCGGCGTCTACCCCGACCACCTGGAGCGCGCGATCGCGGAGGGCCTCGCGACCGGTGTCGCCCTCGATCCAGCGGGCCGCGTGCGCGTCGGATCACTGAAGGTCATCACGGATGGTTCGCTCGGTACGCGCACCGCTGCCTGCTCGCACGCGTACCCCGGTGATCCGCACAATCACGGCGTGCTGACGGTTCCGGCGGACGAGCTCATCGCGCTCCTCACCCGGGCGACGGGAGCCGGTCTCGCGTGCGCCGTCCACGCGATCGGCGATCTCGCGAACACGAATGCGCTCGATGCCTTCGCGATCGCCGGCGCGCACGGGACGATCGAGCATGCGCAACTGGTCGCGCACGCCGACATCGCACGTTTCGCCCGGGTGGGCGTGGCGGCAAGTGTGCAGCCGGAGCACGCGATCGATGACCGTGACATGACCGATGCGATCTGGGCGACCCAGACCGCCGTGCCCTATCCGTTGCGCGCCCTCGCCGACGCCGGGGCCAACCTGCTGTTCGGGTCGGATGCCCCCGTCTCGCCGCTCGATCCGTGGGCGGCGATGGCCGCGGCCATCCATCGCACACGCGACGGCCGCGACCCCTGGCAGCCCGGTCAAGGAGTGGATGCCGCGACGGCGCTGGCGGCATCCACCGCCGGCGGATCGCACACCGGCAGCGCACTCGCGCCCGGAACCCTCGCGGACCTCGCCGTTGTCGACCGTGACCCGCTCGCGGCAGATGAGCCGTCGCTGCGCGCAACCGCGGTCGCCGCGACCATGATCGCCGGGCGTCTCACGCACGTCTGAATATCGGACCGCAGCATCCCGCATCTCCTCATTCCCTGCCCATCGCGCGCACCGAAAAGCCCCGGACCACAGGGCCCGGGGCTTTTCGGAGAAGATTACTCGGCGAGGTGCGCGGAGAGGAACCAGCGGTCCTTCTCGAGTCCGGCCTTGATCGAGATCGCGACGTCCTGGCTGGTGAGGTCGGTCTCGTCGAGTCCGTCGATCGCGGTCTGGACGTCGGCGATGACGGCATCCATGTCGCTGATGACCGCGACGATGATCTGCTGCCACGGCGTGAAGCCGGCCGGCACCGCGGTCGGCGGCGTCTTGGCGGCGATCGTCGACACGCGACCGTCGATCGGCAACCCGAGAGCCACGATGCGCTCGGCGGCGAGGTCGGCGGATGCCTGCGCGTTCGCGACGAGGGTGTCGAGGAGTTCGTGGATCGCGATGAAGTTCGAGCCGCGCACGTTCCAGTGCGCCTGCTTGCCGTTGACGGCGAGGGACTGAAGTCCCAGGACCACCGGCGTGAGGAACTGGGCGGTGCTGGCGGATGCCTCGGGGCCTGCGGTCGTCATCGAGATCGTCTGCGTTTTCGTCATTTCTCGTCCTCCTTGAGAGCTCAGGGCGCACTGCTGCGCCTGCTGTCAGGAACAACGCTACTCAGCGAGGAACATTCCGCAAGCAAGTGAAGGCTCGGCTTACAGCCGCTAGTGTCAGGGCCATGACGGTCGCCGAAGACGCTTCGATCCTGTCCCTGGGTGCTCGCGCACCCCGCCTGCACGAGACGGCTTTCGTCGCTTCCGGCGCGCGCGTGATCGGTGACGTCACCCTCGCCGAGGGTGCCAGCGTCTGGTACAACGCGGTCGTGCGCGGCGACAGCTCGTCGATCACGCTCGGTGCCGGCAGCAACCTGCAGGACAACGTGTCCGTTCATGTGGATGCCGGGCATCCCGTCGTCATCGGTCGTGGCGTCTCGGTCGGGCACAACGCCGTCGTCCACGGGTGTTCGATCGGCGACGGCTCACTGATCGGTATGGGGAGCGTCGTACTCTCGGGCGCGCAGATCGGCAGCGGATGCCTGATCGCCGGGGGAGCGGTCGTGCTGGAGGGCACCGTCGTGCCCGACGGGTCGCTCGTCGCCGGCGTACCCGGCAAGGTGCGCCGCGAGCTCACGGAAGACGAGAAGGCCGGGATCCTGCGCAACGCCGAGATCTACCGCGCGCATTCCGCAACTCACGCTGCTGCGCAGGTCATCTAGTTCAGTACCTCGGGCGGCGTGGGCCCACTCCAGAGTTCGATCCGCTTCAACACGAACGTCCCGCCGCACCACCTGAGGTGGCACGTCGGGACGTTGGAGGGGCTGACGAGAATCGAACTCGCATCATCTGTTTGGAAGACAGAGGCTTTACCACTAAGCTACAGCCCCGGAACCGCGGGTAAACGCGGCGACCAGATGAGTCTACAAGGTCATGTCGGCTAGACTGACCAACGGCCGTTTTCGGCGCACATGAATGTGCGCGCCCGGGGCGTAGCTCAGCTTGGTAGAGCGCCCGCTTTGGGAGCGGGAGGCCGCAGGTTCAAATCCTGTCGCCCCGACTTCGGCCCCATGAACCCCAGACCCACACGGATGCGCCCCTGCGCGACCGGGACACAAGGAGAACGAACAGGTATGGTCACCAGCACCGTCGAGACGCTCAGCCCCACCCGGGTGAAGCTCCACATCACGGTCACGCCGGACGAGCTCAAGCCCGCCATTGCGCACGCCTACGAGCACATCGCCCAGGACATCCAGATTCCCGGCTTCCGTAAGGGCAAGGTCCCCGCGCCGATCATCGATCAGCGCGTCGGCCGCACCGCGGTCATCGAGCACGCCGTCAGCGAAGGCCTCGACGGGTTCTACCGCCAGGCCGTCGCCGAGACCGAGGTGCGCGTTGTCGGTCGTCCGGCTGCCGAGGTCACGGTGTGGCCGAACGAGAAGGACTTCTCGGGCGATCTCGAGGTCGAGGTCGAGGTCGACGTCCGTCCCGAGTTCGACCTGCCGGAGCTGTCCACGATCACGGTCGAGATCGACGCTGTCGAGACCGACGAAGCCGCAGTGAATGCCGAACTCGACCGCCTGCGTGGCCGCTTCGGCACGCTGATCACGGTCGACCGTCCCGCCGCGACCGGTGATTTCGTCGAGCTCAACCTCGTGGCCACCATCGACGGCAACGAGATCGACCGCGCCGAGGGCGTTTCCTACGAGGTCGGCTCGGGTGAACTGCTCGAGGGCATCGACGAGGCTCTCGAGTCGCTCACCGCCGGCGAGGACACGACGTTCCGTTCGACCCTCGTAGGCGGCGACCACGCGGGTGAAGAGGCCGAGGTCTCTGTCTCCGTCGTCGCCGTCAAGGAGCGCGAGCTTCCCGAGGCCGATGATGACTTCGCCCAGATGGCGAGCGAGTTCGACACGATCGCCGAGCTGCGTGACAGCCTCGTGGCCCGTGTCGCCGAGCAGTCCGTGTTCACGCAGGGTGCCGCCGCGCGCGACAAGCTCGTCGACACGCTGATCGAGCAGATCGACATCCCGGTGCCGGCCCAGCTGGTCGAGGACGAGGTCCACCAGCACCTCGAGGGCGAAGGCCGTCTCGAGGACGACGAGCACCGCGCCGAGGTCACCGAGGCGTCGCAGAAGCAGTTCCGCACGCAGATGATCCTCGACAAGCTCGCCGAGGCACACGAGGTCCAGGTCTCGCAGGAAGAGCTCACGCAGTACCTCATCCAGTCGGCCGCTCAGTACGGCATGGCTCCCCAGGAGTTCGTCGACGCTCTGCAGCAGGGCAACCAGCTGCCGGCGATGGTCGGCGAGGTCGCGCGCAACAAGGCGCTCGCGATCGTGCTCGGCAAGGTCACGGTCGTCGACACCAACGGCAAGGCCGTCGACCTCACCGGTTTCGTTGCGGAAGAGGATGAGGCCGAGGCTGAGGTCGTGGAGGAAGCTCAGGAGATCGCGGATGCTGCGGCCGACGACGCCGCTCCCGCCAAGAAGGCTCCCGCCAAGAAGCCGGCTGCCAAGAAGGCGCCGGCGAAGAAGGCTGACGAGTCGGATGCCCCGGCCGCCGAGAAGGCGCCGGCCAAGAAGCCCGCTGCCAAGAAGGCGCCGGCAAAGAAGGCTGCCGAGTAATACGTCGCGTTTCGCACGCGGGGGTGGATGCCAGGGCATCCACCCCCGCGTCGTCGTTCACGGCCGACACGCGCTCCGCCGACGGCGAACACGGGCAGAGGGCCGTCGGCGCGTGGGTAGATTCGGTGACGAACGCAAAACCGCACACCAGGAGCATTCATGGCTGAACCACTTATCGCGACCAGCGTCTTCGACAGACTGCTGCGTGACCGCATCATCTGGCTGGGGTCGGAGGTGCGCGACGAGAACGCGAACGAGATCTGCGCGAAGATCCTCCTCCTCGCCGCGGAAGACTCCGAGAAGGACATCTTCCTCTACGTCAACTCGCCGGGTGGATCGATCACCGCCGGCATGGCGATCTACGACACGATGCAGTTCGTCCCCAATGACATCGTCACGGTCGGCATCGGTATGGCCGCCTCGATGGGCCAGCTGCTGCTGACGGCCGGCACGAAGGGCAAGCGGTACATCACACCGAACGCCCGCGTGCTGCTGCACCAGCCGCACGGTGGCTTCGGTGGCACCTCGAGCGACATCCAGACCCAGGCGCAGCTCATCATCTCGATGAAGAACCGCCTTGCGGAGATCACTGCCGCACAGACGGGAAAGTCCGTCGAGCAGGTCAACGCGGACGGCGATCGGGACCGCTGGTTCACCGCTGAGGAAGCGCTCGCCTACGGTTTCGTCGACCACATCCGCGAATCCGCCACTGACGTCGTCGGCGGCGGCGGCACCGAAACCAACGAAGGAAGCGCACTGTGAACACCCCCGCCTTCGGATCCCCTCAGCACTCGGCCGCTGGCCTGCAGATGCCTTCGAGCCGCTACATCCTGCCGCAGTTCGAGGAGCGTACGGCGTACGGGTACAAGCGCCAGGACCCGTACAACAAGCTGTTCGAAGATCGCGTGATCTTCTTGGGTGTGCAGGTCGACGACGCCTCGGCCGATGACGTCATGGCGCAGCTGCTCGTGTTGGAGTCTCAGGATCCCGACCGCGACATCATCATGTACATCAACTCGCCGGGTGGATCCTTCACGGCCATGACGGCGATCTACGACACGATGCAGTACGTGTCTCCGCAGATCCAGACCGTCGTGCTCGGTCAGGCGGCATCCGCCGCTTCGGTGCTCTTGGCTGCCGGCGCGCCGGGCAAGCGTCTTGCGCTTCCGAACGCCCGCATCCTGATCCACCAGCCCGCGGTCGGCGAAGCCGGTCACGGTCAGGCATCCGACATCGAGATCCAGGCGGCGGAGATCCTCCGGATGCGCACCTGGCTCGAAGAGACGATGGCCAAGCACACGAACAAGACCCAGGTCGAGGTGAACAAGGACATCGACCGCGACAAGATCCTCTCCGCTCAGGAGGCGCTCACGTACGGCATCGTCGACCAGGTGCTCACGTCGCGCAAGCGGATTCCGGCAGCCGCCGCGATCACGTCCTGACGTGTCTGAAGCCCCGCCGGTCGTTCGGATCGGCGGGGCTTCGTGCGTCCGCCCTCCACACCCCCGTCTCAATCCGCCGAGATGTCGCCGGTTGCGGTTAGGCTCGAACAGCATTCTGGGTGGTTCGACGAAAGAGGAGCATCATGGCTCGTATCGGTGAAAGTGCCGACCTGTTCAAGTGCTCCTTCTGCGGCAAGAGCCAGAAGCAAGTACAGCAGTTGATCGCCGGTCCCGGTGTCTACATCTGCGACGAGTGCGTCGAGCTCTGCAACGAGATCATCGAAGAGCGCATGGCCGAGTCCGGTGAGGGCGCCGTCGCGGATTTCGATCTGCCGAAGCCGCGTGAAATCTTCTCCTTCCTGGCGGAGTACGTCGTCGGACAGGATGCCGCGAAGCGCGCTCTGTCGGTCGCTGTCTACAACCACTACAAGCGTGTGCGCGCCCACGGCACGCTCCAGCCTGCGGAACAGCGGGTCGACGAAGTCGAGATCGCCAAGAGCAACATCCTGCTCCTCGGCCCGACCGGCTGTGGCAAGACGTATCTGGCCCAGACCCTCGCGAAGCGGCTGAACGTGCCGTTCGCCGTCGCCGATGCCACGGCGCTGACCGAGGCGGGCTACGTGGGCGAGGACGTCGAGAACATCCTCCTGAAGCTCCTTCAGGCCGCGGACTTCGATGTCAAGCGTGCCGAGACCGGAATCATCTATATCGACGAGGTCGACAAGATCGCCCGTAAGGCCGAGAACCCGTCAATCACGCGTGACGTCTCCGGTGAGGGTGTGCAGCAGGCCCTGCTGAAGATCCTCGAGGGGACGGTCGCGTCGGTCCCTCCGCAGGGCGGGCGCAAGCACCCGCACCAGGAGTTCATCCAGATCGACACCACGAACGTGCTGTTCATCGTGGCCGGCGCATTCGCGGGTCTCGAGGAGATCATCTCTTCGCGCGTCGGCAAGCACGGTGTCGGCTTCGGAGCCCCGTTGCAGGAGAAGGGCAAAGAGCTCGACCTCTTCAGTGAGGTCGAGCCCGAAGACCTGCACAAGTTCGGCCTGATTCCGGAGTTCATCGGGCGTCTTCCCGTCGTCACGTCTGTCGCTCCGCTCGACCAGGCAGCATTGATCGAGATCCTCACGGGTCCGAAGAACGCTTTCGTCAAGCAGTATCAGCGGATGTTCCAGCTCGACGGTGTCGAACTTGAGTTCGACGATGACGCTCTGCTCGCCATCGCCGATCTCGCTGTCGCGCGTAAGACCGGTGCCCGCGGGCTCCGGGCCATCCTCGAGGACGTGCTCGGACCCATCATGTTCGACATCCCGTCGACCGAGGACGTCGCGAAAGTCATCGTCACCCGAGCCGCCGTCAGCGACGGAGCTGCGCCGACCCTCGTGCTGCAGCAGAAGCGCAAGACCGCCTGAGTCGGCACGGGCATCCATGCGTGCTCAGCGCGGACGGATGATGCGGACGATCGGCATCGTCGTTGCGGTGATGATCGGCATCGTCGCTCTCAGCGCGGCGGGATTCGCCGTCCTGATTGCCGTCCTCTTGTCCCCACAGGATGGGGACGCGCTCGCTCGTGAGCAGGTGGACAATCGCGCACGGGCCATCGCAGAGAATCTCGGATACTGGTCGGAGGGCGTCGACGCCGAGACGCTCGCCGCACATCACTTCACATCGAGCGACGGCAAGGTCCAACCGTTCGCCTGGTCGGGGGACACCTCGTTGCCCGACGGTGCCGACGTCGATGTGATCATCAGCGCACGCGTCGACCCGGTGAGTCAGGGCGTGATCTTTCAACGCCGCCTCACCCCGGGCGCCGCAGAGAAGTGTTTCCGCTTTCACGTGCGCTCCACGGAGTACGTCTCCTACGACGAGCGCGACTGCGCGGTCGGAAGCGCTTTTGCGACGCCGAGCGCTCGGCCGGAGCCGGCCCTCGCGCCAGATACCGCCGACCGTGTGAGCGCCGTGCTGTCCGCTGCCGATGCGGCCTCGCTGGAGTCCGTCGTTCGCGCGGCGTTCCCCGAACCGGGTCTCTCGATCGATACGACGGTCACGCCGGACGGAGAGCTCGTCGCCGCCGTCGGGATCGCGGGGACGGGGGAGTGCGTCGTCCGGGTGCGCCGCACCGACGGTACGGTCGAGCCGGTGTCCTTCGATCGCATCCAACTCGCCCCGGGCGAGATGGGGTGCCGAGTGGAGTTGTACACCGCACCTCCTCTCTGAAGGCGTGTCGGCGGCTGTCGGTAGCCTCGCCGTATGGGACGCGTGATCTTCGATACGGCGGCATCGCTCAACGGCTTCATCGCCGATGGGCAGAACTCACTCGAATGGCTCTTCGCCGTCGAGGGTGGTGAGGAACCGGATGCTGCGCTGATCCCCACCGCCGCGTCCGTGCTCGTCGAGGGTTCGACGACATATGAGTGGTTGCTCGATCACGACGACATTCTGCTCCACCCGGAGAAGTGGCACGCGTTTCACGGCGATCGGCCGACCTTCGTCTTCACATCGCGCGAGCTTCCCGCGCCCCGGGGGGCCGACATCCGGTTCGTCTCGGGCAGCGTCGTCGACGCGCTCCCGCAGATCCGCGATGCGGCGGGGGAGGGCGACATCTGGGTCGTCGGCGGGGGAGATCTCGTCGGACAATTCTTCGACGCGGGTGCGCTCGACGAGATCGCCGTCTCCTTCGCACCGGTTCTCCTCGCCGGTGGCGCACCGCTGTTGCCGCGCCGAATTGAAGCAGACCGCTTGCGCTTGATGCACGCCAGCGCCGTCGGACAGTTCGCCCGCGTCGTCTACTCGGTCGACGCGGCGCCTACACCCGAACCGGCATGATCAGATCGGTGCGGAGCTGCTCGGGAGCCTCGGACGGGTCCGATACGTAGCTCTCGATCCACACGCCGGCGGGCGCGGGTCCGGACCTGGCAAGGGCGGCCCAGGCCGAGGGCAGGTCGCTGTAGGGCCCGAACAATGTGGACGCGACAGCCGGCCCGGGCGGGAGGTGGGAGCCGACCACGCTCACCCCCGCGACGTCGATCGCGTCGATCGGTGCCTCCACGACGGGAAACCCGATCTCGAGGTCGAACACGTCGGCGGGGTCGCCGTCGTACACCGCCACCGCGGGGCCTGCAGGCACTAACTCACCCGTGCCGAACAGGAGCGCGATCGCACCGTAGTTGGTGTCGAACAACGCCTGCAGGTCGCTCACGCGCACGGCTTCATGTCGGACGACGGCGAGGGGACTGGCAGCGAGCGTGATCCGCTCGCCGTGGGTGAACGGCTCAGCCGGGAACGCAGGATCGGTCATGACCCGATCCTGGCGCCGGTGGCGTCAGCTGTCCAGTCCGCGGCGGTGCAGGAGCGGGGCGATGTCGGCGTCACGCCCGCGGAAGTCGCGGTAGGCCTCGAGCGGGTCCTTCGACCCGCCCACGCCGAGCAAGCGGCTCCGGAACCGGTCACCGTTCTCGCGCGTGAGTCCACCGTTCTCACCGAACCATTCCACCGTGTCGGCGTCGAGCACTTCACTCCAGATGTAGGAGTAGTAGCCCGCGCTGTATCCGCCGGAGAACACGTGCGCGAAGTACGTCGAGGAGTAGCGAGTGGGCACCACGGGATTGTCCAGCCCGATGTCGGTGAGAGCCGCAGCCTCGAACGCCGCCACGTCGAGATCGGCGGCCGCCTGCTCTGCCGTGAGCGAGTGCCAGGCCTGGTCGATCCATGAGGCGGCGAGATACTCGCTCGTGGCAAACCCCTGGTTGAACGCTTCGGACGCGTGCAGCTTGTCCACGACGCTGCGGGGAAGCGGCTCGTCGGTGTCGACGTGGCGCGCATAGCCGGTCAGCACCTCGGGCCACAGAATCCACATCTCGTTGACCTGGCTGGGGAACTCTACGAAGTCGCGGAACACGGCCGTCCCTGCGAAGTGCGGGTAGGTCACGACGGCGAACAGTCCGTGCAGGGCGTGGCCGAATTCGTGGAAAAGCGTGGTGACCTCGTCGAGCGTCAGCAATGTCGGCTGGCCGGCTGCGGGCTTGGGCACATTCAGGTTGTTGACGACGATCGGGTCGGTCCCACGCAGCCGGGACTGCGACACGATCGAGTTCATCCACGCACCACCCCGTTTGGAATCGCGGGTGTAGAGATCGAGGACGAAGAGCCCCAGCGCGCTGCCGTCCGCGTTGTGCAGTTCGAAGACGCGAGCATCGGGGTGGTAGGCCGGCACATCCGGACGTTCCGTGAACGTCACTCCGTAAAGCGCGGTGGCTGCGCGGAACACACCGTCATGCAGCACGCGCTCGGCTTCGAACCAGGGACGCAGGGCCGTTCTGTCGAGGTCGTACTCGGCCGCGCGGACCTTCTCGGTGTAATACGCCCAATCATGTGCGTCCAGGGCGAACGGCGCGTCCCCGGCATCCACAATCGCCTGCAAAGCGGCTTGCTCGCGCCCCGCGTTGCGAGCGGCGGGTACCGCGAGGCGGCGAAGGAGTGCGTGGACGGCCGCAGGAGACCCCGCTGTCTCGTCGCTCGTCACGTACGCGGCATGGCTGTCATAGCCGAGTAGCGACGCTCGCTCGGCGCGGAGCCGGACGATCGTGCGAAGCACCTCGCGGTTGTCGTTCTCGTTGCCGCGTGATCCGCGTGAGCGGGATGCCGTGAGCAGACGCTCGCGGCTTTCGCGTCGCGTCAGCGTCGAGAGGTACGGATGCCCGGTGAACAGCGTCAGCGTGATGACGTAGCGCCCGGGAAGCCCGCGGTCCTCGGCGTTCTGCGCAGCCGCCGAGAGTTCCCCGGCCGTGAGACCGTCGAGCTCGTCCGCATCATCGAACACGACGGCGAGGTCGTTCGTGTCGGCGAGGAGGTTCTTCTCGAACGTCGTCGTGAGGATGGAGAGGCGCTGGTTCAGGTCGGTCAGCGTCGCCTTCTGCGCGTCGTCGAGTCCCGCCCCGGCGTGGGTCATCTCGCGGTAGCGGCGTTCGACCAGGTACCGGTCCTCGGGCGCGAGCTCCAGTTGATCGAGCTGATCGTGAAGCGTCTTGATGCGCCAATACAAGGCGCCGTCCAGTCCGATCGCATCCTGATGGGCGGACATGAGGGGAGCGAGCGTTTCCTCGATCTCCTGAATCTGGGCCGTCGCGTCGGCCGATGACACCGTGTAGAACGTCCGTGCCACGCGTCCGAGCAGATCTCCGGATTGCTCGAGCGGGATCATGGTGTTCTCGAACGTCGGCATCGACCGGACACGGGTGATCGCGTCGATCTCGATGCGATGCTCGGCGAACGCGGCTTCGAATGCGGGCAGGTAATGCGCCGGCGTGATCTCCCGATAGTCCGGGAGCCCGTAGGGCAGGACGCTCGGGGTGAGGAGGGGATTCGAAGAAGCATCCGTCATCCCCTCACCCTATCTCCGCACCCGGATACGCAAAGCAAGTTTTGCAAAAGATGTCTTGCAAAATATTGCTTGCAAAGCTATCTTTGGAGTATGGCTTCGCAAGACGATCCAGATCAGGCGCGACAGACCCCCGACACAGGGGAGCGGATGCTGGATGCGGGCGCCCTCCGCGCGCTCGCGCATCCCATTCGCGTGCGGATCTTCGACATCCTGAGCCAGTACGGCCCGCAGACGGCGAGTTCGCTCGCCGAGCGGTTGCATGAATCGTCGGGATCCACCAGCTATCACTTGCGCGCCCTCGCCAAGCAAGACCTGATCCGTGAAGTGCCCGATCGGGGGACGGCCCGTGAGCGGTGGTGGGAGCGCCCACACGGTGCGGTCTCGTTCGGAAACCCCGAAGCGCTCCGGACGCCCTCGGGACGGGCCGCGACACAGGTCGTCGTCACCGAAACCCTCAACCGGCGACACCAGCAGCTGATGGAGTTCATCGACCGCGGACTCACCCCGGACATGGACGGCGAGTGGCGGGACTCCACCATCATCACGACCGCAACGGCACGGCTCAATCCGACGCAGTTGCGTGAGCTTTCCGAGAAAGTCCAGGCACTCATCGATGAGTACGTGACGACCTACCGGGATCAGACCGGTGACGGCGTGCGTCCGGTCACCATCCGCGCCGACCTTTTTCCTCTCCCCGAGTGAGGAGGATCCGATGACCACGTACACCGCGACGTCCGCGTGGACTGATGCCGCAGCGAACGGCACGCCCTTCGAACGCGCCCTTCTCGCCGCCGGCCGCTGGTTCACACACGCAGCGGCTCGGAGCGCGCGTCGGCGCTCCGAGCGGCACGACGCATGCGCCTCGTTCTCCGACGATCAGCGTGAGCGAATGCGCGCCCGGTCGGTCGTGTGGGGAGTGCTTCGCCGCTGAGGCCGACTCAGCCGAACTCGTCCTCGTCGTCGTGGCGCACGATGACGTCACCGTTCGCGGTGGCCTCGACGATCACGCCGGTGTCCAACTCGGCGATCGGACGGCCTTCCAAGAACGTGAGCGTCCAGCGCGGGCGGGGTTGGCCGAGACCGTCTCCCGGCACAGCCGCATCGACCGCGGCAATCTGCGCGTGCAACGAGGTCGGTACCGCCGCCGGAGGCTGCTGACCGCTCGTCCATCGGGTCCCGAGTTGCATCTCACGCCTCCTGAGGCGCGAGCACGATGTCGCCGACCGACAGCGACTCGCCCGCCGCATAGCTGACCGCGTCGATCCGGCCGACCGCGCGCAGGTCACCTTCCGCGAGTCGCAGGACGTCCAGGGTCGCCTCGGGCGCAGTGATCGTCAGGGTCGCGACGGGGGTCTTCTGCGAGGCCTTCGCCTCCGTCTTCGCGCGTCGGATGCCGATGAGCGCTGCGCTCGTCGCCGTGAGCACCGCGGGGTCACCGTCGATACCGAGCGGCTCCGGCCACGTCGACGTGTGGATGGAGCCGTCCTCGAACCAGGACCATGCCTCTTCCGTGGCGAAGGCGAGCACGGGAGCGAGCAGGCGCAAGAGAGTCGAGAGCGCGAGGCGCAGAGCGAGCGCCGCGGAGGCCTGACCGGCATCCGTCTGGTTGTACGCGCGCTCCTTCACGAGCTCCAGATAGTCGTCACAGAACGTCCAGAAGAAGGCCTCGGTCACTTCGAGCGCTCGAGCGTGATCGAACGCCTCGAAAGCCCGCGTCGCGTTCACGACGACCTGGTCGAGGGTGGCGAGCATCGACGCGTCGAGTGCGTGCGTGATCTCCGCGCCGTCGGGAACGGGGAACGACAGAACGAACTTCGCGGCGTTGAGCACCTTGATCGCGAGGCGCCGGCCGATCTTCACCTGCGTCGGGTTCTGCGGGTCGAAAGCAGCATCGGCACCGAGCCGGCTCGACGCCGACCAGTACCGGACGGCATCCGTGCCGTGCTGATCGAGGATGTCGGCGGGGGTGACGACGTTGCCCTTGGACTTCGACATCTTCTTGCGATCCGGGTCGACGATGAAGCCGGAGATGGACGCATCCGTCCACGGGGCACGGTCATCTTCCAGAGCACTGCGGAGCATCGTCGAGAACAGCCAGGTGCGGATGATGTCCTGCCCCTGCGGACGCACGTCGAAGGGCGCCACCAGGTTCCAGAGCTCATCGTCGCGCTGCCAGCCGCCGGCCAGCTGCGGGGTCAAGGACGACGTCGCCCACGTGTCGAAGATGTCTTTCTCCGCTTCGAACCCACCGGCGACGCCGCGCTGGGACTCGGTGTAGCCGTCGGGGACATCCGTCGTCGGATCGATCGGAAGGGAGGCGGCATCCGGGGTGATGATCCGGTCGAAATCCCGCTCGCCGTTCTCGTCCAGGCCATACCAGACCGGAATAGGCACGCCGAAGAACCGCTGGCGCGAGACCAACCAGTCGCCGGTGAGACCGTTCGTCCAGTTCTCGTAGCGCACCCGCATGAAGTCGGGGTGCCAGTCCATGCCCGCGCCGAGCGCGATGAGCTTGTCGCGGAGGGCTCCGTCGCGCGCGCCGTTGCGGAGGTACCACTGGCGGGTCGAGACGATCTCCAGCGCCCGGTCACCCTTTTCGTAGAACTTCACGGGATGCGTGAACGGCTTCGACACCTCGAGAAGCTCGCCGGACGCCTCCAGCAGTTCGACCATCTTCTTCTTCGCGCTGAAGACCGTCAGCCCGGCGATCTCGGCGTATGCGGCACGAGCGGCGTCGGTCACGAGGGCGTCCGGCGCATCGGGAAGGATCCGGCCGTCGAGGCCCAGGATCGAGCGGTTGGGGAGATCCAGCTCGCGCCACCAGACGATGTCGGTCACATCGCCGAACGTGCAGATCATGGCGATACCCGATCCCTTGTCCTTCTGCGCGAGCGGGTGAGCGAGGATCGGCACCTCGACGTCGAACAGCGGCGTGCGCACGGTCTGACCGAAGTAGGGCTGGTACCGCTCGTCATCGGGGTTGGCGACCAGGGCGACACACGCCGCGAGCAACTCGGGACGAGTGGTCTCGATGTGGACGTCGCCGGAGCCGTCGGTTTTGTGGAAAGCGATGCGGTGATAGCTCGCCTGCTGGTCGCGGTCTTCGAGCTCGGCCTGAGCGATCGCCGAGCGGAAGTCGATGTCCCACAGGGTCGGCGCCATCGACTGGTACGCCTCGCCGCGTTCGAGGTTGCGCAAGAAGGCGAACTGGCTCGTGCGGATGGTGTCCTTCGAGATCGTTCGGTACGTCTGGTTCCAGTCGACCGAGAGCCCCAGCTGCCGGAAGACCGCCTCGAACGCCTTCTCATCTTCGAGCGTGAGCTCTTCGCACAGCGCGATGAAGTTGGGGCGGCTGATGGGCACCTGATCGGCCGGCTTCAGGCTCTTCGCATCGCCATGGAACGGGGGAGTGAAGTCGGGATCGAAGGGCAGCGAGGGGTCGCAGCGCACACCGTAGTAGTTCTGTACGCGGCGTTCGGTCGGCAGACCGTTGTCGTCCCACCCCATCGGGTAGAACACCGTCTTCCCGCGCATGCGCTCGTAGCGCACCTTCACATCGGTGTGGGTGTAGCTGAAGACGTGGCCGATGTGGAGCGACCCGGAGGCCGTCGGCGGTGGGGTGTCGATGGAGAACACTCCCGCGCGGCCCGTCGCCTTCGCCGCGTCACGATCGAAGAGGTAGGTGCCCTGCGCCGTCCATGCGGCATCCCACTTCTGCTCGAGGCCTTCCAGTGCCGGCTTGTCGGGAATGCTGGTCATGACTGTCTCCTCGAGCGATATGTGCGGCACTGTGTGAGCGTGCCTGAGTGTGGATGCCTGGACGAGTCTACCGGCGCGCCGGACGGCGTGATGGGTGCCGCGAGCGTTTCCTCCCCAGCAGGCTGATCCGCACATTCGTCCACAGATCGCGCTGCGCGGGTCGCCCGGGCGCCGCCGACGCGACACGGCGAAGCATGACGATCGACCAAGCTGTCCGCTCTGCTGCTTCGACCGAGAAAGGGGTGGGTGGCCGTGCGGGATGCCGATCCGTTACTTGTCGCCGCGGCGCGCGCGGGGGTCGTGCCCTCGTGCATCACACAAGCACGGCGGCTCGGGTTGTGGATCCTCCGTGGGAGCGATCATCCACACGTGGCGGCAGCGCCCAGCGCGGGTGGAGTTCGTGCGGGCGGGGCGACCGTGCACGGGGCACGCCCAGTCGTGCCCCGGCATCCTGATGCACTCGTCGACAGCGTGGAGAACGTGCTGTCGCTCGTCGCGCACTGTCTGCCGTTCGAGGAAGCGCTGACGGTGTGGGAATCAGCGCTGGACAAGCGACTCGTGACGCTACCCGGGTTGCGGGGGTGCCCAGCGAACGAGTGACATTGCGCATGACGCGGAGCTCATGTTGCTCGGGTATCACGTGATCCGGGTGGGGTATTCGCAGGTGGTGGACCGATGGCACGAAGTGCAGGCCCTGATCATGCGCGCGGTCGCGCAGGGTGTGCACCTCGCTCGGTGAAGGATGCCGAGGAGATGTCGGATCCTGAGGATCTATCCGGGGCTTTTGGTCCTCAGCATCCCGCATCTCCTCAGGAAACGACGTAAGCCGAAACCGTCGGCGTCTTACCTCTCCCGTTGGCGAGGAGCGACGGGCGATCGGCGTCCGTCATCTCCCGGAGGGAGAGACGCGCGGTTTGCACGATCACGGCGCCAAACGGATGCCGAGGGCTGCGGCGAAGGCGGCTCCGTGCAGCTCGGTCTGACGCATGGAGAGGGTCGCACCGGCAAGTCCTCGGGGGTCGGTGAAACGGAGGGCCTCGAGCCCTCGGAGGTCGACGTGTTCGGCGCGAAGCCCGCGGGTGTCGACTTCGTCGATACGGCAGTTGCGGAAGGCGACGCGAGTCAGTCGGGCCTGGGGGATGTCGAGCGCTCCGATTTCGCAGTCCACGACCAGGAGGTCGCTGACAGTGGCGGACGCAAGGTTGAGGTAGTCGATCCGCAGGCCCCGTAGGCTCACGCCGTCCCAGGCAGCGCGGAGGGCGTCGACCGTGGCGATCCGCCCGCCGTCGATCTCCACCGTGCGCCACGCGCTCTCGCGGGCGACGAGTTCGGTCGCACGGAGATCGCCGACCGCGACATCGGTCCATGCCGCACCCGTGGTATCCCACCGGTCGACCTGGGCGCCGTCGATGCGCGCTTCCATCAGTTGCCCGTGCACGTTCGACACCGAGCCCGAGAGACTCTCGATCCGCACGCCGAACAGGTCGCTGCGCGGCTCGAGCCCGGTGTGTGGCGCCAACACGGGAGGAAGGTCCGGGTGGATATCTCGCGGCAGAGTGGGACCGGTACGCGGGCGAGCCATGGCATCCACCCTACGGTGCGCGTCGCGCACCACCCGGGTAGGATGGAGACATCAGCATCGATCCGGACATCACCGGGGAGCTCGCGGAAGAACGTCCCTCCGGACAAGTAGAACCGCGCGGGGCAGGCCCGTCACAGCCGCAGTGAGAGGGGTTCGCCGCATCCGCGTCGGGCAAGCGGGGTGGTACCGCGATCGGAAGATCGTCCTCGCAGGAGCACGCAAGAAGCACGAGCACCTGCTGGAGTGACAATGACCTACCCTCGCCCGTCTGGATCCGCCTTCGGCGCGGCCGCCGATTCCGTCGTGCCCAGCCCACGCTTTCCCGAGATCGAGCGGAACATCCTCGACTTCTGGGAGCAGGACGACACATTCCGCGCCTCGATTGCGCAGCGCGAGGGCGCCGACGAATGGGTGTTCTACGACGGTCCGCCGTTCGCCAACGGTCTCCCGCACTACGGTCATCTCCTGACCGGTTATGCCAAGGACCTTTTCCCGCGGTTCCAGACGATGCGCGGCAAGAAGGTCGACCGCGTCTTCGGGTGGGACACGCACGGGCTTCCCGCCGAGCTCGAGGCGATGAAGCAGCTCGGGATCACCGAAAAGAGCGAAATCGAGCAGATGGGGCTCGCCGCGTTCAACGCGAAGGCCCGCGAATCGGTACTCGAGTACACGCAGCAATGGCAGGACTACGTCACGCGTCAGGCGCGCTGGGTCGACTTCGAGCGCGGCTATAAGACGCTGGACACGGGCTTCATGGAGTCGGTCCTGTGGGCGTTCAGCGAGCTGTGGGACAAGGGCCTCGCGTACGAGGGCTACCGCGTGCTGCCCTACTGCTGGCGGGACGAGACCCCGCTCAGCAACCATGAACTGCGCATGGACGACGACGTCTACAAGATGCGGCAGGACCCGTCGGTGACGGTCACTTTCCCCCTGGTGGGCGTCAAGGCCGAAACGCTGGGTCTCACCGGAGTGCGCGCGCTCGCCTGGACGACGACCCCGTGGACTCTTCCCACCAACCTTGCTCTCGCCGTGGGTCCCGAGATCACCTATGTCGTCGTCCCGGGCGGGCCCGCCGGTGCCGCAGACGTCCATGAGGACCGCGCCGAGGGGGAGTCGCACCGTTATCTGCTGGCCGAGGACCTCCTCGCCGGCTACGCGAAGGACCTGGGCTACGCCACGGCGGAAGAGGCCCACGCTGCGGTTCAACAGACCGTGCGCGGCGCAGATCTGGCCGATGTCCACTACGACGCGCTCTTCGACTACTACGCCGATGCCGACACGTGGGGGACCGAGAAGGCCTGGCGGATCCTCGTCGATGACTACGTCACGACGACCGACGGCACCGGCATCGTCCACCAGGCTCCGGCCTACGGTGAAGACGACCAGCGGGTGACCGAAGCCGCCGGCATGCCCCTCATCATGAGCTTGGACGACGGTGGACGATTCCTCCCGCAGGTGACCGATGTCGCGGGCGAGCTGTGGATGGATGCCAACCGCCCGCTCATCCGGCTGCTGACGGCCGAGGGGCGCCTGCTGCGCGAAGCCAGCTACGAGCACTCGTATCCGCACTGCTGGCGCTGCCGGAACCCGCTGATCTACAAAGCCGTCTCGAGCTGGTTCGTGCGCGTCACGGCGATCAAGGAACGCCTCGTCGAGCTCAATGAGCAGATCACATGGGCCCCCGAAAACGTCAAGCATGGGCAGTTCGGCAAGTGGCTCGAGGGCGCGCGCGACTGGTCGATCAGCCGCAACCGCTTCTGGGGTTCGCCGATCCCGGTGTGGAAGAGCGATGACCCGACCTACCCGCGGACCGATGTCTATGGGTCGCTCGCCGACATCGAGCGCGACTTCGGCCGTCTGCCGCAGAACGAGGCGGGAGAGGTCGATCTGCACCGGCCGTTCATCGACGAGTTGACCCGCCCGAACCCCGATGACCCGACCGGCCGCTCGACGATGCGCCGTATCGAGGACGTCTTCGACGTGTGGTTCGACTCGGGATCCATGCCCTACGCGCAGGTGCACTATCCGTTCGAGAATCGCGATTGGTTCGACGAACACGCGCCCGCGGACTTCATCGTCGAATACATCGGACAGACCCGCGGCTGGTTCTACGTCATGCACGTGCTCTCGGGCGCGCTGTTCGACCGCCCCGCGTTCACCGGCGTCGCATGCCATGGCATCGTGCTCGGCAGCGACGGACAGAAGATGTCGAAATCGCTTCGCAACTATCCGGACGTCAGCGAAGTACTCGATCGCGACGGTTCGGACGCGATGCGCTGGTTCCTGATGGCCTCCTCGGTGCTGCGCGGGGGCAACCTCATCGTGACCGAAGAAGGCATCCGCGCCGGTGTGCGCGAGTTCCTCCTGCCGCTGTGGAGCTCGTGGTACTTCTTCTCGACATACGCGAATGTCGCCGCCCCCGGCGGATACGACGCACGGTGGCGCACCGACTCGACGAACGTGCTCGACCGGTACATCCTCGCGCTCACGGGCGACCTCGTCCGTGACGTCGCCGCCGACCTCGAGTCGCTCGATTCGACGACGGCCGCTGCGCGCCTGCGTGACTTCGTCGAGGCGTTGACCAACTGGTACATCCGCCGGTCGCGCGACCGCTTCTGGCTGGGCGTCTCGGAAGACCCGGCATCCACCGAGGCATTCGACACGCTCTACACGGTTCTCGAGACACTCACTCGTGTGGCCGCGCCACTGATCCCCCTCGTCGCCGAGCAGGTCTGGCAGGGACTCACCGGTGGACGAAGCGTCCACCTGCAGGACTGGCCCGACGCGGATGCGTTCGCCCAGGCCGAAGACATCCGCACGGCGATGGATACCGTCCGTTCGGTCTCGAGCATCGCCAATGCGCTCCGCAAGAAGGAGGGCAAGCGCGTGCGCCTGCCTCTGCGCCGCCTGACGGTGGTCGTTCCGGATGCCGGTGATCTCGCGCAGTTCGAGGAGATCCTCCGCGAGGAGCTGAACGTCAAGTCGGTCGAGCTCGTCGCCTTCGCCGTGAGCACCGCAGCGGACTACGGCATCACCCACCGTCTCGCCGTGAACGCGCGCGCGGCGGGACCGCGACTCGGCAAACAGGTGCAGCAGGTCATCGGTGCCGCGCGCGCCGGTGACTGGTCGCAGACGGAGGGCGTCGTCACGGCCGGCGGCGTGGCACTGGAGCCGGGGGAGTACGAACTCGTCCTGGAGACGACGGGGCGCCCCGAGGGCGAGGCGCTCGCGATCATCCCGGAGGGCGGTTTCGTTCTCCTGGACACGACCACGACGCCGGAATTGGAAGCGGAAGGGCTCGCGCGCGACATCATCCGCGCCGTCCAGGACACACGCAAGGCAGCGGGGTTCGATGTGAGCGACCGCATCCACCTGCAGCTGCTTTTCGCCTCAACCGCCGACGCCGATGCGGTGAGCGCCGCGTTCGAGACCGCTGACGTCGCGGGCGAGACTCTCGCGCTCCAGCACACGCTGGCCGTCATCGGTCGCGATGTGCACCTCCCCGCGGACGCCTCGGCGGACGTCTGGCATCCGCTGGCCTTCGGCGCCGTCCCGGAGCACGTCGGCTTTGTCACCGCCGGACAGTACGCGAATGAGGGCGGCATCCACGTCGCCGTGACACGGATCGGAGGCGGTGCATGAGCGACCGTACGAGAGCGGATGCCGTCTACTCGGCACTCCTCACCCGCCAGGGCGAGCAGTGGGTACAACCCCGCGTCGAGCGCACCCGACGCGTGCTGGAGCTGCTCGATGACCCGCAGCGCACCTACCGTGTCGTCCACGTGACCGGAACCAACGGGAAGACATCCACGAGCCGGATCATCGAGTCGATCGTGCGTGCGCACGGACTGCGCACGGGGCTGTTCACGAGCCCGCACCTGGAACGCTTCACGGAGCGGATCATGATCGACGGTGAGCCGATCGACGACGGCCTCGTGGCGGACGCCTGGGACGAGATCTCTCCGTTCGTGGACCTGGTCGATGCTGAGCTCTCCGCGAGCGGTGACGCAGCGCTGACCTTCTTCGAGCTGCTGACCGTGCTCGCGTTCGCCGCTTTCGCCGACGCGCCGGTGGATGTCGCCGTGATCGAGGTGGGTATGGGCGGATCGTGGGATTCGACCAATGCGGCCGACGGAGATGTCGCGGTGTTCGCGCCGATCAGCCTCGATCATCAGGACCGCCTCGGCGAGACGATCGAGGAGATCGCCGGTGTGAAGGCCGGCATCATCAAACAGGGCGCTGCAGTCGTATCGGCTCAGCAGCTCCCGGAGGCGGCGCAGGTCCTGCGTGCGGCGGCTGCGGCCCGAGAAGCCACGCTCGCAGGTGAGGATGACGCCTTCGCCGTCACTGACGCGCACCTCGCCGTCGGCGGCCAGATGGTGTCGGTGCGCGGCCTTGCCGGCACGTACGACGATCTCTACCTGCCGCTCTACGGCGCACACCAGGGACACAATGCCGCCCTGGCGATCGCTGCGGTCGAGTCGTTGATCGGTGGGGGAGCCCAGCCGATCGCGCCCGATGTCCTCACGGACGGTCTCGCTCAGGTGACGTCGCCCGGGCGGCTGCAACTCATCGGTGTCGCCCCGACGGTTCTCGTCGACAGCGCCCACAATCCGCACGGAGCGGATGCGCTCGTCCGCGCCCTCGGGCAGTCCTTCGACTTCGACGAGTGGGGCATCGTCCTCGGCGTGTTCGCAGACAAGGACGTGGCCGGAATCGTCGCCCGCCTGGCGCCGGCGGCGGCGCATGTGTTCGCGACCGCGCCCGACTCCGAGCGTGCCGCCGAGGCCGATGAAGTCGCCGACCTCGTCGAACCGACCGGAATTCCGGTGACGGTCCACCGTGACCTCGATGAGGCCGCGGAAGCGGCGCGCGCGTGGGCCGCGGCATCCGACCGACGAGCCGTCGTCATCGCGGGAAGTGTCGTTCTCGCCGGCGAAGCCGTGCAGCTTGCCGCCGCTCAGGATTGGAAGGACGGGTGGCGGGCGTGACCGGGCGCCAGCGGCGTGTCCGCGGCGCGGAAGAATCGCTCGCGGCAGTGGTACTCGGCTTCGAATCGATCGTGGTCTTCCTCGGCGGCTTGGCGCTCTACGGCCTCAATCAGGTGCCGGCCGGAATCGCGCCCTGGTGGGGGATCGTGGCCGGTGCCGTGCTCGCGCTCCTCATGATCGCCACCACGGGTGTTCTGCAGCACCGCTGGGGAATCGGCCTCGGCTGGGTGTGGCAACTCGTGCTCGCCCTCGGCGGGTTCCTCGTTCCTGCCCTCGCCGTCGTCGCGCTCATTTTCGGTGCGATGTACGCGTATGCGACGATCAAGGGCGGAGCGCTGGACCGCCGAAACGCGCAGCGCGCCGATCCCGCAACGAACGGAGACTGATATGCCCACGGAAGAAACCCTCGTCCTCGTCAAGCCGGACGGTGTTGCCCGCGGCTTGACCGGCGCGATCCTTCACCGCATCGAAGCCAAGGGTTACGCGCTCGTCGACATCAAGCTCGTCGAGCCCGACCGCGACCTGCTCGAGCAGCACTATGCCGAGCACGCGGGAAAGCCCTTCTACGAGCCGCTCCTGGATTTCATGCTGTCCGGCCCGTCTGTCGCAATCCGGCTCGCCGGCAACCGCGTGATCGAAGGATTCCGCTCCCTCGCCGGCACGACCGATCCGACGACGGCGGCTCCCGGCACAATCCGCGGGGATTTCGGCCGCGACTGGGGACTCAAGGTCCAGCAGAACCTTGTGCACGGCAGCGACAGCCCCGAGTCGGCGGCACGCGAACTCCAGATCTGGTTTTGAGCGCGGGTGGTCGTGACACACGACCACCGATGCGGGTAGCCGTGATCCACTCCAGATCAGTGGATGCTCGCCACCGGCGGGCGTCCAGGTGGCGCGATCTGCCGCTTGGAGCCGCAGATACCGACAGTTTGCGCCCCTCAGCAGGCCCCAGCGGCGATCAGCGGGCCAGCCGAACCTCAGGTGTCAGAAGATGATGTCGACGAGCTGAGGGATCGCGTCGAGTCGTATTTGCGCGAGGAGCAGGACGATCGCGTACGTCACGATCGCCATCAGCGGCACCCAGGACGTGAGTGCCGCTCCTGCCGCACGCACCTTCTGTGACCGTGACACGGCACCGGAGCGGAGCATGTGCACCCAGACGGCGTAGAACGTGGGGATCGTGACGAGCCACGTCACCATGCACCACGGGCAGAGAGTGCTGAGCACGAAGATGCTCTGTCCGATGAGCCAGAGGACGAATCCAAAGGCGAACGTGATGCCTGCGGCAAAGGCCCACCAGAACCACCGGGCGAAGCGAGCGCCGGCCAGGATCGCCATGCCGACCACGATCGGCGCGACCCAGCCCGCGAGCCCCAGGACCGGGTTCGGGAAACCGAACACACTGCCCTGCGGCGAATCGAGGTTGGCAGAGCACTGCACGATCACACTGAAGTCGCAGGAAGCCGCATCGGTCGGATTCACCAGCTTGTCGAACTTTTCGATCGTGAGCGCGAACGCGGCGATCCAGCCGATCACACCGGCGATCACCATCCAGATCGCCAACACGGTCGGGCGAGCAGTGACGGGGCGTGAAGGCATGCCGCGATTATCCCATTCGCGCATCGCCCCCAGCTGGATGCCTCGGCGTTCGCGCAATCGGAACGGGATAGTGCGATAATGAACGGTGATACCCCGCGGCCGCGCCGCGAACGAGTATCACCGAAGACTTCGGGCGATGAACGCCCTAGGCAGCACGAGCCTCAGCCCATGAGCGGGCTCACGTTGCAGACCTGATGAGTTCGCGGGCCCTCCGGAACGGAGCGGCACCGCCAGATTTTCGTAGGACGGCACGCGGAGCCGTCCCGCTAGGAGCAGCCAGAGATGGCCGATGAGCACAATGACCAGCCCACTCCGACCACCGACGACGCGCCCGAGCTGACTGCCGAGCCGACGCTCGCAGACGCCGAGATCGCCGCCGTGGTGGCCGATGTCGCTGCCGTCGAGGGAGAGTCCTCGGCGGGAGCCACGGACGCGTCGGAGGACGTCGACGTCGAGGCGGCCGCCGGCGACCCCGCCGCTGCGGAGCCCGCCGCAGAGGTCCCGACTGATCCGCAACCGGTCACCGCCGTGACACTGGGCCTCATCCCGGAGACGTTCGTGTCCGCGGTGTCGACGCAGTTGTTCTTCCATGCACCGCCGCCACTCGCGGTGCCCACGCGCGTGGATGCGCGCGATGAAGAGACACCCGAGTCGTCCGCGAGTGCGCGTCGTCGTACCCGCCGTCGCACGGGAGGCACCTCGGGTGAGGCTGATGACGCCCCCGCGCAGCAGCAACAGCCCGCTCAGCAATCCACCCCGCCGCGTCGCCGCGCGGTCGAACTCATCACCGAGCCGCAGCGCATCAAGGGATCCACGCGCCTCGAGGCGAAGAAGCAGCGTCGTCGCGACGGACGTGAGGCCGGGCGTCGTCGCACGGTCGTCACGGAAGCGGAGTTCCTCGCGCGTCGCGAAGCCGTCGATCGCGACATGATCGTGCGCTCCAAGAACGGCCGCATCCAGATCGCCGTTCTCGAGGACAACGTCCTCGTCGAGCACTACGTCGCCCGGAGCCAGGAATCGTCGCTCATCGGCAACGTCTACCTCGGTCGGGTGCAGAACGTCCTCCCGAGCATGGAGGCGGCCTTCGTCGACATCGGCCGTGGCCGCAACGCCGTCCTCTACTCCGGTGAGGTCGACTGGGATGCTGTGGAAACCGGCAACCAGCCTCGCCGTATCGAACTGGCGCTCAAGTCGGGGGACCGCGTCCTGGTCCAGGTCACCAAGGACCCGGTCGGACACAAGGGTGCTCGTCTGACGAGCCAGATCTCGCTTCCCGGCCGGTATCTCGTCTACGTCCCCGGTGGCGCGATGAACGGTATTTCCCGAAAGCTCCCCGATACCGAGCGCGCACGTCTCAAGCGGATCCTCAAAGAGGTGCTGCCCGAGTCGAGCGGTGTCATCGTGCGTACCGCGGCCGAGGGTGCGACGGAAGACCAGCTCACCCGTGACGTGCAACGCCTCACCGCCCAGTGGGAGCACATCTCGAGCCAGGTCGAATCGATCCAGGCGCCGGCTCTGCTGCACGCCGAGCCCGACCTCCTGGTCAAGATCGTGCGTGACGTCTTCAACGAAGATTTCACGAAGATGCTCATTCAGGGCGAAGACGCACACCAGACGATCACCGCGTATCTGTCCGGCGTCGCCCCGGACCTGCTCGAGCGCATCGAGAAGTACGAGGACGACCAGGACCCGTTCGATCGGTTCCGTGTGAGCGAACAGATCGAGAAGGCGCTCGACCGCAAGGTCTGGTTGCCGTCGGGTGGATCGCTCGTGATCGATCGCACCGAGGCGATGACGGTCGTCGACGTCAATACCGGCAAGTTCGTCGGCACGGGCGGCAACTTGGAAGAGACCGTCACGAAGAACAACCTCGAGGCTGCCGAAGAAATCGTCCGTCAGCTGCGGCTCCGCGACATCGGCGGGATCATCGTGGTCGACTTCATCGACATGGTGCTCGAGTCGAACCGCGATCTGGTGCTGCGCCGTGTGGTGGAATGCCTCAGCCGCGATCGCACGAAGCACCAGGTCGCAGAGGTGACTTCTCTCGGCCTCGTCCAGATGACGCGCAAGAAGCTCGGCCTCGGGTTGCTCGAGACCTTCAGCGAGGCGTGTGAGGTGTGTGCCGGCCGCGGTGTGATCGTCCACCACGATCCCGTCGTCAAGCACCGCACCGGTCCGCAGGCACAGCAGAGCGGCGGGCGTCGTCCGCGTCAAAACAGCGCGCCGGCTCCCTCCACGGGTTCGAACGCGACCGGCGGCACACACGTGATCACCGAGGGCGCCAAGTCGGCGCTCGCGCAGATCGCGGCATCCACCATCCACACCGTGACGGAGGACGCCGTCGCCGAGCCGATCGTCGAAGTCGCGCCCGAGCGCCCGAAAAAGGTGCGCAAGAAGCGTGAGCCTGCCGCGACGGAGAACCGCCCGCGCACGGAGAAAGACCTGCTTCTCGACTCGGTGCTCAGCGCGCTGCCCGAACCCAAGGCTCCGGGCCAAGGCCGAGGGCGTCGTCGCGTGACGACGGCGGGCCTGACCGGGACGCCCGTCGCCACGGCGGCGAGCGAGGACTGAATCGGCCTAGCGGGCGCGGCGTTCGCGCGCCGTGACCCGCAGGCCCGAGGCGATCAGTCGCCGCACGAGGTCGTGCCCCGAGACGTGCTCGGCGCCGCCGGTGATCAACCTCGGCACGGCGTCCTCGGGCACGTCGTAGTGATCGAGGTCGAACGCACGACGCGGAATTCCATGGGTCTCCGCGAAGGCGTGGAGCTCGTCGAGGTCGCTGTCGCTGACCAGATGGGCCCACAAACGGCCGTGTGCGGGCCAGCGTGCGTCGTCGATGAGAATGCCCATGTCGATTCATCTTAGAGATCGCCGCGACACGCCAGACGGGTGCTTTTGCCCGATTGCCCGGCATCCGGTAAAGTAGACCCTTGGTGCGCCGTGTACCCCTCTGTACCTGTGAGTCGAGGGCCGCACCAAAGACTTCCCAGTCTCACAAAGACAATCGGAGCCGTGCGCTCCAACAGAAGAAACAGGTGTGAAGTGGTTTACGCAGTTGTGCGCGCCGGTGGCCGTCAGGAAAAGGTTGAGGTCGGCACGATCGTCGTTCTCGATCGTCAGAAGGCGAAGGTCGGCGAGAAGCTCGAGCTTCCCGCCGTTCTGTACGTCGACGGCGATGCCGTCACGACGGATGCCGACAAGCTCGCGAAGGTCACCGTGACCGCCGAGGTCCTCGGTGAAGAGCGCGGCCCCAAGATCGTGATTCAGAAGTTCAAGAACAAGACCGGCTACAAGAAGCGCCAGGGGCACCGCCAGGACCTCACGCGCGTCAAGATCACCGGCATCAAGTAAGTCTCGGGAGACGTAGAGATGGCACACAAAAAGGGCGCAAGCTCCACCCGTAACGGTCGTGATTCCAACGCTCAGCGCCTCGGCGTGAAGCGCTTCGGCGGCCAGAAGGTCCTCGCCGGCGAGATCATCGTCCGCCAGCGCGGCACGCACTTCCACCCCGGCGCCAACGTCGGCCGTGGTGGCGACGACACGCTGTTCGCCCTCGAGGCCGGCGCAGTCGAGTTCGGCCAGAAGGGCGGCCGCAAGGTCGTCAACATCGTGTCGCTGGTCGCGGCCGAGTAACGCACACACAATCCTGTGATGAGGGGCGGGCTTCGGCCCGCCCCTCTCTCATTTCCCCAAGGAGAACTCCATGGTCACCTTCGTCGATCGCGTGACGCTGCACTTGCGCGCGGGCAAGGGCGGCAACGGATGCGTCTCCGTCAAGCGCGAGAAGTTCAAACCGCTGGCCGGTCCGGATGGCGGTAACGGCGGGCACGGCGGCGACGTCGTCCTGGTCGCGGACCCGCAGGTGACGACGTTGCTGTCCTACCACCACTCGCCCCACCGCTCGGGTGACAACGGCGGGTTCGGCATGGGCGACCACCGATCCGGCGCCAACGGCGAGAGCGTCGAACTGCGCGTGCCGGTGGGCACCGTGGTGAAGGATGCCGCCGGTGAGACGATCATCGACCTCGTGGTCCCGGGCATGCGCTACGTCGCCGCTCCCGGGGGACAGGGCGGGCTCGGCAACGCTGCGTTGGCAAACCCCAAGCGCAAGGCACCCGGATTCGCGTTGCTCGGCACGCCCGGATGGGAAGGCGATGTCTTCCTCGAGTTGAAGACGGTCGCCGACGTCGCTTTGGTCGGGTATCCATCTGCAGGCAAGTCGAGCCTCATCGCAGCGCTCTCCGCAGCCCGGCCGAAGATCGCCGACTATCCGTTCACCACCCTGCACCCGAACCTCGGTGTCGTGCAGGCCGGCGACATCCGCTACACCGTCGCTGACGTGCCGGGGCTCATCGAGGGCGCCAGTGAGGGTAAGGGGCTCGGACTGGAGTTCCTCCGTCACGTCGAGCGCTGCACGGCCCTCGTGCATGTTCTGGATTGCGCGACGCTCGAGCCGGGACGCGACCCGCTGTCCGATCTTGATGTCATCCTCGCCGAACTCGGCAATTATCCGGTGCCGGAGGGACAGCTGCCGCTTCTGGAGCGTCCGCAGCTCATCGCTCTGAACAAGATCGATGTGCCCGAGGCGCAGGACCTCGCCGACCTTGTGCGACCCGATCTGGAAGCGCGCGGCTATCGGGTGTTCGACATCTCCACGGTCAGTCACGCAGGTCTTCGCCAGCTGTCGTTCGCACTGGCCGACATCATCGCGCAGCACCGCGCGGTCCTCGCGGCCACGCCCGAACCAGAGCGGGTCGTCATCCGCCCGAAGGGGGCGGTGAAGGAGTTCGAGATCCGCGTCGAGGGCGGTACCTACGGCAACATCTACCGCATCCTCGGCGACAAGCCGGTGCGTTGGGTCCAGCAGTGTGACTTCCAGAACGAAGAGGCCGTCGGCTTCCTCGCCGACCGACTCGAGAAGCTGGGCGTGGAAGACGAACTCTTCCGCGTCGGCGCGATCGCCGGATCGACGGTTGTCATCGGCGAAGGCGATGCGATCGTCTTCGACTGGCACCCGGCGCTGTCGTCGGCGGCCGAACTGATGACCGCGCCCCGTGGCACCGACCCGCGCCTGGATCTCAACCCGCGACGGACGACCGCGCAGCGCCGTGACTGGTATCACGAGCGCATGGATGCCAAGGCGGACGCCCGCGCCGAGCTCGAGGCGGAACGCATCGCTGTGCGGCGCGCTCAGGGAACCAACGCTGTGGAGGACGAGCAGGAGTGAGCGTGCAGGATCGTGCGGGCCTCGTCGGCGCGCGCCGTGTCGTCGTCAAAGTCGGCTCGTCCTCGATCAGCGGAGAGAACGCCGGGAAGATCCAGCCGATCGTCGAAGCCCTCGCCGCCGCCCACGCACGCGGCACCGAGGTCGTGCTGGTCTCATCCGGAGCCATTGCGACGGGCATGCCCTACCTCGCTCTGGAAGAACGGCCCGTCGACCTTGCGACACAGCAGGCAGCCGCCGCGGTCGGGCAAAACGTGCTGATCTATCGTTACCAGGACGCGCTGCGCCCGTTCGAGATCGTGGCCGGTCAGGTTCTGCTCACGGCCGGTGATCTGGAGAACCCGACGCACCGCTCGAACGCGCGCCGGGCGATGGAGCGACTCCTGGGGCTGCGCATCCTCCCGATCGTCAACGAGAACGACACCGTCGCGACGCACGAGATCCGCTTCGGTGACAACGACCGGTTGGCGGCGCTGGTCGCGCAGCTCATCGGAGCGGACGCCCTGGTGCTGCTGAGCGACATCGAGTCGCTCTACACGCGCCCGCCGAGCGAACCCGGCGCACGTCCGATCGACGTCGTGGCGCACGACGACGACATGAGCGGGTTCGAGTTCGGCTCGGTCGTCGTCAACAGTGTCGGCACCGGGGGAGCGGCGACGAAAGCTTCTGCCGCGCGCCTGGCCACCGCATCCGGAATCGGTGTACTGGTCACCAGCGCTGATCTGGTCGCCGACGCTTTGGAGGGCGCCCAGATCGGAACGTGGTTCGCACCTGCTCCCGGCGTCACTCCCGCCAGCGCGACCGGCTCGGTGCGCGCGGTCTCCGTATCCTGACCGGCCGCGAACGGCTCGGTAGACTGGCGTGATGACCACGACTGCCACGATCGCCGCCACCGCACACGAGCGCCTCGTGCTCGCGAAGGACGCGTCCCGGCAGATCGGCCTCCTCACAGACGAAGCCAAGGCCGAAGCCCTGCGCGCGATCGCTGACGCCGTTGCGGGCGCCGCGGATCGGATCATCGCCGCCAACGCGGACGATCTCGAGCGCGGCCGGGCGAACGGGATTTCCGACGGCCTCGCCGACCGCCTCCGGCTCGATCTCCCGCGTGTGCACTCCCTCGCCGCCGCAGTGCGCGATGTCGCCGATCTGCCGGATCCCGTCGGCCGCATCCTCGAGGAGCGGGTGCTCTCCAACGGAGTGCACTTGCAGAAGGTGGCGGTGCCGTTCGGTGTCGTCGGCTCGATCTACGAAGCGCGCCCGAACGTGACGGTCGACATCGCCGCACTCGCACTTCGGTCCGGCAATGCGGTGGTGTTGCGGGGTGGCACGGCCGCACAGCAGACGAACGCGGCGCTCGTCGCCGTCATGCGTGCCGCGTTGGATGCGCTGGGCATCGACCCGGAAGCGATCCAGACGGTCGATGACTTCGGCCGCGACGGAGCGCACGCCCTCATGCAGGCGCGCGGTCTCGTCGACGTCCTCGTGCCGCGCGGCAGTGCGGAACTGATCGAGACGGTCGTCACCCAATCTTCCGTGCCGGTGATCGAAACCGGTGCGGGGGTCGTGCACATCGTCCTCGATGAGTCGGCACCGGTGGAGTGGGCCGAGCGGATCATCGTCAACGCCAAGGCGCAGCGCCCGAGCGTCTGCAATGCGGTCGAGACCGTCCTCGTCCTCCGGGGCGGGGCGGAGCGCCTCATTCCGCCGGTGTCGGCCGCACTCCGGGCGGCGGGAGTGACCATCCACGGTGACGAAGAGGTGCGTGCCTTCGTTCCCGAGGCCATCCCCACGACCGAAGCCGACTGGTCGACCGAGCACATGAGTCTCGATGTGTCACTCCGGATCGTCGACGATCTGGATGCTGCTCTCGCCCACATCCTGCGTTACTCGACGCACCACACCGAGTCGATCATCACGACCGATGAGAAACACGCCGAGCGTTTCCTGGCCGAGGTCGATTCTGCTGTCGTCATGGCCAACGCGTCGACCCGGTTCACCGACGGGGGCGAGTTCGGCTTCGGCGCCGAGGTGGGCATCTCCACCCAGAAGCTGCACGCGCGCGGCCCGATGGGCCTGCCCGAACTCACGAGCACCAAGTGGCTCGCTCGTGGCGCCGGGCAGATCCGCCCCTGACCGCCTAAGCTGGATGAACCCGACCCGAACGGAGTACGAATGACTTTCGCCACGATCGTCGCCCTCGCCTCAACCGAGGTAGCAGAGCACGGCAACGTCCAGGCCGAGACGTTCATCTTCGGCGTGATCGCCTTCGTCGTCTTCCTCGCGCTCGGCGCGGTGACACTGTCTTACCGCAACGTCGCCAACCGCCACGCGCACAAGGCCGACGCCTACGCGAAGGCGAACCCGGTCGACCATTCCCAGGCGGGACACGGCCACCACTAGGCCGCCCGATGTCTTCTGCGCGTGCCCCGCGGATCGGGGTGATGGGCGGCACGTTCGACCCGATCCATCACGGGCACCTCGTCGCCGCGAGTGAAGTGGCGCAGTCTTTCGGACTCGACGAGGTCGTTTTCGTCCCGACCGGTCTGCCCTGGCAGAAAGACAAAGTCACCGAGAGCGAGCATCGATATCTGATGACGGTGATTGCGACCGCGTCCAACCCGCGATTCACCGTGAGTCGCGTCGACATCGACCGCGGCGGACCCACCTTTACGATCGACACGCTCCGCGATCTGAAGGCGGCGCGTCCCGACGCCGATCTGTTCTTCATCACGGGCGCCGACGCCATCGCGCAGATCATCGGCTGGCGCAACCACGACGAGCTGTGGGAACTTGCTCACTTCGTGGCTGTGTCCCGGCCCGGACACGTTCTCAGCACCGAGGGGCTCCCGAGTGAAGACGTCAGTCAGCTCGAGATCCCCGCACTGTCGATCTCATCCACGGACTGCCGCGCGAGAGTTCGTCGGGGGCACCCGGTGTGGTATCTCGTTCCCGACGGCGTCGTCCAATACATTGCGAAGCACGACCTTTACCGGAGCGAGGCATGAGCACACCCGACCAGCCCGATTCCCCACAGCTGACACGTCGTCAGCTGCGTGAGTTGCGCAACACCGCATCCACGCCCATCATCACGCCTGAGGATCTCGCAGGCGCTGAAGCGGAGGCAGCCGCGGCCAACGCGACAGAAATCGAGACGCCGGCGCCGGTTGCGGCTCCGCTCGCGCGGGCCGCCGAGCCCACCGCCGTCGCCGATGCGCCGCCGCCGGCCGCGGACGTCGATCTCGATTCGCCCGCGCTCACGCGGCGTCGCGCTCGTCAGCAAGAGCGCATCCGCACGGCGTCCGTGCCGATCGTCTCCGAGTTCGGTCCCCTCGCCGCGGTTCCGGTCGAGGCGGCACCCGACGCCACGGAAGCCGCGGGGGAGTCCTCCGCCGATGACGTGTCGCCCGACGTGGAGTCCAACGAGTCACCCGAGGTCGTGGAGGCCGAAATGGTGCCTCCGAGCGACGGTGAATCACGTGTCGAACGGGACGAAGAGCAGCCGGGAGAGGATGAGGAGCCTGCCCCTCGGCCGGTGATCGCACCGACGTTCGGTTCGGGTCTCTTGACCGGGCAGGCCGTCGAGGTGGAGCTCCCGGCATCCTTCGATCAGCTTCTGTCGCGCGGCTCGGGGGCGACCGGTTCGCTCGCGGCGACGAACGCGCTCATTCTTTCGCAGACGCCGGAGACCGGGTCGTTCGCATCGCCGGTCACGGCGACCGGCGAAGTCCTGATCACCGGCACATTCAATCTGCCGGACCATTTCGGTTCCACCGGCACGGTTCCCGGGACGGCAGACGGCAAGGACGTCGACGCCGTGCTGATCGACGGCGAACTGCCCGCATCTTCTTTCCCCACGCCGATCGCTGCGAGTGCCGCGATCAGCACCATCAAGAGCGCTGAAGACATCATCAAGCCGCCCGCCCCGGAGAAGGGTGGTCGACTCATGTTGGCCCTCGTCATCACCGCGGGAGCGTTGGCCCTCGCGCTGACCGGCGTACTGATCGTCGCGCTCGTCACCGGAGCATTCTCATGACCGCATCTGACCACACCCACGAGATCGTCCAGATCGCCGCCCGCGCGGCCGAGAGTAAGGGCGGCGAGGACCTCGTCGCCTTCGATGTCTCCGAGCCGTTGCCGCTCGTGGACGCTTTCCTCCTCATCACCGGTAACAGTGAGCGGAACGTCGCCGCGATCGCCGACGCCATCGAAGAGGCCATGCTCGAGGTGGGCGTGAAGCGGTTGCGCCGCGAGGGTCGCCAGGAATCGCGCTGGGTCCTGCTCGATTTCGGTGATCTCGTGGCCCACGTGTTCCACGAGCAGGAGCGCATCTTCTACGGCCTCGAGCGCCTGTGGAAGGACTGCCCGATCATCCCGATCACGGCGGATGCAGGGGCCCCCGCAAGCTGACCCGTGTTCGTCGGCGGCCGCTCGATGTAGTAAGCTTGCAGGGTTGCCGCGAGCGGTGACAACCCAATGAGATGGGCCTGTGGCGCAGCTGGTAGCGCACCTGCATGGCATGCAGGGGGTCAGGGGTTCGAGTCCCCTCAGGTCCACCAAAACTCCCGGTAAAGCACCGAATCTTCACTCCCTGATCAGGGAGTTTGAATGTTTGGTAGTCGTTTACTGGACACTTCGCCGGGTCGCCGCAGTGCGCTTTCGGACCTTCTCGGAGTATCTGGAAGGTACGCGGCAAGGCCCGCGCACCTTCGCTGTATGGACGGTGTTGGCACCTCAGAGTCGGGACACGGGAACTACGTCTCGTTGGCCGAGCTTGCCGCCCAGCTGAAGGTTTCCGTCCAGACGATCTATGACCTGCGGAGCAAGGGTCGTGGACCCCGGGGGTTCCGCGTCGGGACGCAGCTGAGGTTCCGTGAGAGCGAGATCGACGCGTGGGTCCAGCGCATGGAGCTGGCCGACGAGCGGCGTCACGCCGGCGGTGCGTCGTGATCGGCGGGCGGCCACGCACTCTGATCGGCTCGTACGGAACCATCAGCGTGACCAGGCGAGGCGGGTCGTACGTGGCGTTGGCGCGCATTCGCGACGCCGACGGGCGCCTGCGCAGAGTGACGGGTGCTGCACGTACGGAGTCGGCCGCTCGAGCCCGTTTGAAGGAGCGCCTGCTGGACAGGCCGGGCTTCGGGTCGGGCGGGCTGCTCGATCTCAGCAGCTCCTTCCGTGACCTCGCTGATCTGTGGCTCGAGGATCTGGAGCTGCGCGAGCTGTCGGACGGGACGAAGAAGAACTACCGTGACGATCTCCGGCTCCGAGTGAGGCCGCAGTTCGAACACTTCTCGCTCGGTGAGATCACCACGGGCCGCGTGGAATGGTTCTTGCGCTCTGAGAATGCGGTGTCGCCCTCACGCGCACACCACTCGCGGACGGTTCTCAATCAGCTCTTCGGATTTGCTCTCCGGCACGACGCGATCCCGCGGAATCCGGTGCAGGGAACGAGTCCATTGCGCCGGCCGAAGGGCGCGCGCCAGGCGTTGACCGTCGAGCAGATCAGTGCAATCCGCGACGCTGCGAGTCGCTGGCGGACCGGTCCCGACGTGAAGGGACCCAAGCCCGACGGTCAGGTGCGCGACATCATCGAGGTGCTCCTAGGCACCGCGCTACGCATCGGGGAGTGCCTCGCTCTCCGCGTCTGCGACGTAGAGGACGGTCCTGGCGGGATGACGATCTCCGTGACGGGTACGGTCGTGTTGCGCACCGGCAGCGGCGCGGTGAGGCAGGACCACCCCAAGACCGAGCACTCCATCCGCCGCATCGCGGTCCCCGACTTCGCAGCTGCCGTGATTCGCGCACGGCTTGCCGGCATCCCGACCACCGACCGCCAGCGGACCATTTTCGCCAATCGTGCGGGCAAGCCGCTGAGTGAATCGGCCTGACTTTCGTTCCGTTCTTCAAGTAAGGATGGAACACGATGAACAGGAAGTATTCGCCGGAGATGCGTGAGCGGGCGTTG